>FXBF010000056.1_pt1 | contig 30009 bp, 24 predicted proteins | sample 5335321 | NCBI WGS metagenome assembly FXBF01 (sample SAMEA103928391, study PRJEB20085) | sediment metagenome | isolation source: sediment
GAGTTGAGGAGCGGGTCAGGGACGACCCGTTGGCGGAGCCGAGGATGCAAAAAGGCCATGCACGGCCTTTTTCATCATCTTGCGAGACGCAGGGCGGTGTTGGCTGGATGTGCATTCGATTGGCACCTCGGCACCATGCGCAATCCGATAAAACCCCGTTTTCTGCTGAGAGGCCCTTTCGCACATGCCTTCAGGCGTTATAGAAGCGTGAAACGATCGTTATTGTTAATCCCCCCGGCATCTGAGTGGCTAGGTCGGTACAGGGGCGCTCGGTACGCCAAATTTGTGCCAGGGCCGGTCTGATCATGGCAGAATCTAAACGAGTACTGCTGGCGCAAGGAGTACGGCGAGTATCGCGGGTGCGGTTGTGCCCATTGCGGGTGTAAGCGGCAGCACCTGCGTCCCTGTCGCCACTCGTCGTGCACGTCGACGAACAGAATCAATCACTTATTGATGCCCTTTGGTATCTGGCCCGTCGCGGGCTAGCATTCCGGGCGGCATTTTGATCCAATTCGGTTGGGGTAACGGTGCGTGCCCCGGCCTGGATGTGGTCAAGTCTTCGCAAATACGGGTCTGGGTCAATACGCCGGCGCCTGGCGTGGCGCCAACGGGCGCCCCTTCCGAAGCAGGGGCAAGTACTGGTATTGCCTGACCAAACTGAAACCCCCATGGAGGTGCGGCGATGAAACGAGCAATTTTACTGCTTGCGTTGCTGTGGCCGTCGGTCAGCCTATCGCAATATGAAAATGTGACCGGTAGCGACCTGGTTAACTGGTGCGAGGAGCCTAGCACTGTGTATTGTGCCGGTTACCTGCTAGGCGTCGTTGACTCGCTGAACGTCCACCATGAATTTTGCCTCCCGGAGAGTGTTACGGTCGATAAGATGGGCTCGGTCTTCCTCAAGTGGGCCGCGACGAAACCCGAACTTTTGAACAAGAAAGCCAGTCTTCTGGTCGAAGAGGCTTTCGAGGAAACCTGGCCCTGTAAGCCCTGAGACGCTGGGCTCAACGCCTCGAGGTTTTGTGCGCCGAACGCCAGTCTTTTCAGCATATTTCGTTGATCTATATCAACGACGAGTAGCTCGCTTTATGTTTACTTAAGCTATCTGGGCAGCAGCCAGCGAACGCGGGTAACCTGGCGGCATTCACCGCTATTCGGCAGAAAAGTACTAGGCCATGGTAACGGTAGGCGAGCTGTTGCAGGCCAAAGGCCATGAGCACTGGTCGGTGACAGTGAATACCTCGGTGTATGAGGCTATCAGCCTGATGGCTGAGAAAAATGTCGGGGCGTTGCTGGTGCTTGATGCGGGCAGACTGGTCGGTGTGTTGTCGGAACGGGATTACGCAAGGGACATTGTTCTCAAAGGACGGCCGTCCAAGGGCACGCCCGTCAAGGAGATCATGAGCGAAGAGCTGGTCTGCGTCAGCCCAAGGCAGTCGATGGAAGAATGTATTGTTCTGATGACGAAGAATCATATCCGACACTTACCGGTTCTCGATGAGGACGAGTTGGTCGGTGTGATTTCGATAGGAGACTTGATAAAGACTATCCGATCGCGCCCGCTTTGAGATAGACGGGCCCGCGCCGCTGGCTGATGAACGAGTCCCTTGATCTCGTAGCGTCACGGTGTGGGCGGGAAGCAGGGCACGTTGGAATGCTCGCGAGCATCGGGCGACCCAAGAGCTGAATGCGAGGCCAAGTCCCTGCGGCTGCGGCGCGGCGACATACGGCATATAAAGGAGAGACCTGGTGAGTGATGCAATCTTGTTCCCGATCAATTTCGAAACCAGAGGCATCACCGGCCACGATGGCTATATTGTTGCCGAAGCCCTCTATTTTGCTACCAAGTGGATCGACGAGATGCCGGATAAGGTAAGGCCGACATCCTGCGCATATTGAATGCCGCCTTTCCGGATTGGGAGGATGTTCTCGGGCCGGCCTAGGCAAGCGGCAGATTGCCTACAGGGCGGTCGCCGTCGGCCTATAGCGCTTGGCATCACCATTCGCCGTCAGCGAGCGGTGCCTCCGTGCACCGCTCTAGCAGGCCGTTGAAAAGTGTTCTTCAACGGCCTGCTAACTCCTAACTCCTGGATCTATCTTCTTTTCGCCGACCACTGCCGTGGCGTCGGGCCGGTTCCGCGCGCGATGCGATGCGCCGATCTGGACGCGAGCGTCTGTGCCCGGTGCGCCGGTCAGAATCCTCGGTAGCTGTCGTTGCAGACGCTTTCTTTTGCATTACTACACCCCCTCTGGATTGTCAGCGGATTGGAAAATAGTGCGAGGCTCGATTGAAGAGCGCATGTTACGGGCGTTATCTATAGCGTCTCGGAAATTTTGCGCGAGCCTGGCTGTGCGCGACGGTATCGCGGTGGGCCAGGTTTCGTAGTCTATACCTCGCCCGCGATGACGCTCTTCAAGGCCAAATTGGCGTATTCTTCGCTTGGTATGTCTTTAGAGGAATCAATCAGGCGAAGGCACGCAATAGGCAGTTGGCCGTCGGCCTCGAGTTGCGAGAATCCGGTTGTAACGGACTGCAATAGCCGATCCGGGCCCAAGCCGGTCTTAGCTGCCTCGCTCAAGGCATACATGTACAACGCAGTAAAGTAGGCAATCTGGTCTACATCCCGGCCTTCATCGATGGACTCAATCAGATCCGCCAGAGTGTTCATCATAATACCCTCGGCGAGTTGTTTTCTCGTAAGCGACGTCATCCGCATACCTCGACTGGTGCATCTATATAAAGCAACTATAGTCGTTGTTTGGCTGCCCGGGGCATATTGGCCGGTCTCTTGCCGCTCGAACGGGCACGCGGGGCTATTACATGAGAATATTCCCCCTTGGGAGACGCAATTGACCGACTCGAGGTTTGTTTCCGAGTACGCGTTACGCCCGCCAGCCACTATGTCCGCCGTGATCAGCATACGGTTGGCGCCGCATGAGCACGGGATCGATTGATCGTGGTCTGGAACCCGCAGGAATACCTAGCCTTTGAAGACCACCGGTTGCGGCCTGCGCTGGATTTACTGGCACGAATTCCCTTGGAGCATGCGAGCAACGTTGTGGATCTGGGCTGCGGCACTGGTCGTGTGACCCGCATGATGCAAGAACGCTGGCCCAACGCCAAGGTAATCGGGTTGGACAGTTCCCCAGAGATGCTCAAAGAGGCGCGCGCGGTGGTGTCCAAGGTCGAATGGCGGGAGCAGAAAATTGACGACTGGCGACCGACAAGCAGACTCGATGTCATCTACTCGAACGCGACGCTCCATTGGTTAAGCGACCACGAGGCATTATATCCGCGTTTGATGGGCTACCTTGAACCAGGCGGGTACCTGGCAGCGCAGATGCCGGGAAACTTTACGGCACCGACGCATACGCTGGTGTATGCGGCGGCCCGATCCGGACCCTGGGTCAAGAAGCTCGAGCCCCTCTTTCGGCCACCGCCAGTGATGGAACTCGCCGACTATTATGCGGTTCTGGCCCCGCATAGTGAGTACCTCGACATTTGGGAAACCACCTACCTGCAAGAACTGCACGGTGACAACCCTGTGGCCGAGTGGACCAGGGGGACATGGTTAAAGCCCTTTCTGGACGTGTTGCACGAGCCGGAGCGAAGCCGCTTCGAGGCGGAATACCGGCGTTTGATTCTGGAGACCTACCCTCCGGGCGCGATGGGACAGACGCTCTTGCCTTTTCGGCGTATCTTTATCGTGGCGCGGGCGCCCTCATGAAATAGGCGGCGCCGGCAGCGTAGCCGCTTGCCGCCGCCCGGTAGGCAGGCGCACGTTGTCTTCATTGAAGCCCCTAACAGGATGTTAAAAAAGGCCATGCTGCACTCCGCCCCTGCGCTTCGCAGTCCCTGCTCCGCTTGGGTACCGGCCCGAGCCTTTCTTCGCTCCCGCCGTCCCTGCTTCGCTCGAAAGCCCGGGGCGTGCCCTCCGTGGCACGCCCGTTCACCGGGCAAAGGCTCCACCGGACCCTTTGCAAGGCTCCGGTTCACCCATGGCTCGGGCGTTCGCCGGGACGAGCGTCCAGCGGACACTCGTCTTTCTCCGGCTCACCCCGCTGCGCTGGCAAGTCCGGGGTTCGCCGTCCGTGGCGAACCCGCTCAGCGGGATAATCCCGGCGCCGATCGCGCTGGCGCCCCCGGACAGCAGATTGGCGCCCCAGGTCTCACGCCCTGCTAGTGGATCTAATAGGCTTAGCTCGACTAATGTGGAGGAATCGCCATGTTGAGAATTCGCAGGCTCAAAGGCTGTTACCATAACCGCACCGGCTCCCGCCAGCTTGGATTTCTGGTGAGCCGCTTGCGCGATCACCTGCTTTGGGTGAATGTGTACATGGGCCGACCGGGGGTCCAGGTGTACTGGTTGCCGGTTGACTCTCACCTCGAGCTCAAAGGAAACAAAACGAGCCACGCGCTCTAGGCGATAGCCGGTTATGAATTGCCCTTGCCCGGTGTCGCCGGCTTGAACTTGGCCACGACCGCCTTGCCCGATTGCCCCCGGGCGTCGCGCAGCAGCCGGCCTTCGATCACGGCGCCCGGCGCCACCTCGATGACGTCATAGCACACGTCGCCCGTGACCCGGGCCTGCGACTGCAACTCCACGCGCTCAGAGTAGACGACGTTACCTTTTATCTTGCCGTTGATGATCATGCGCGGGGCCGTGATATTTCCCTGAACCTCCGCGTGCTCGGACACGATCAAGGTGCAAGAGCTGGCGCCACGTGCGGTGACGTCGCCTTTTATCTTGTCGCCGATCCGAAGAGAACCGGAAAAAGCGGTGTTTCCCTGGATCTCAACCTCGGTTCCGATCAGCGCATCGACCACGTCGGACGCTTCTCGGTTGGGCTTGCCGCTCAGTGCATCAAACATGTGCCATCTTGTATTTTTGCTTGCTTCACTTCCGAGGTGCTGTCCGCCAACCACATCGGTGAGCAATTCTTCTAAAGTAAATATAGAGCCAACAGCTCTCGCAAAAGTCACGCCAAGCGATGGTGCCAACCTGCCGATTCCGGCCTAACTGATTGAAAGTCAAGGAATGCATTATGGCGTACTGTGCATGCAGGCGCGCTGCTGGCATTCGGCCGGGAATGGACTATATGTCCTTTACTGGTTGTCCATTCTTATCGGTTGGCATAGGCGCTGGACAGAGGCTCGCCGTGGCGCGTACGCGCGTTGTTGCCGTACTACGCGGACCAGCAGACATGTGAGAGGGTTATGCGCAAAAGAAAGATGATCCAGGATTTGATTGGCGACCGCGCGAGATTTCTTGCGGATTACCGGGTGGCAAACTATGTGAAATCCGCCCAGATCACCGACATCAAGGTCGATGGCGTAAGCTGTAAAGCACCGGCGTCGGTGTTCTTCCGCGACAAGGCCGTGCTGCTGGCGAAGATCGAGGGGAAAGCCTACAAGCAGCCATTTAACGTGGTGTTGTTCGATACCTTCATCGTAATCGAGCTCGCGCCGCGTACCCCGCGCGCCACCTTCCTCGTGCTGGTGCCTAACTTTGAAAGCAAAACCGGCTCTTATGTTGTCAGCGATACGCTCGAGAGCACCTCGGTAGTCGACACGCTGAACACCGTGAACCAATGTCGTGGCCAGGCCCGGTTGCTGATGGAGGCCGGCAATGTGCTGGCCTCGCTGCAGTCCAAGGCTGCGGCCGGCTAACGCTAATATCACATGATCACACCAGAGAGCGAAGCGCACGACTCCAGGGACGGAGGAGGTAGACCGCGTCGGGAACAAGCGGTCGAGAGATCGCAGAGGGAATAAATCGTTAAACAGCGCCCGGGGTAAGCGGCCCGCGGGGCAAGGTGTGACACCGCAGCCTCTTTGAGATCAGGTCAACACCGCTTGACTATCCTTGCTCTGCGTCGGCAACCGCTCCCTGCGTTGCTCTAGCTCCTACATCCCTGTAGTCGTCCTTTCGATCGCTTGTTCCCGACGCGATCTACCTCGGCAACTCGGTAACCGCTCCAGGCGTTACCCTACCTCCTACTTCCCTGTAGTCGTGTTCCCTGCGTTGCTCTAGCTCCTACATCCCTGTAGTCGTCGTCCGTCCCTGGAGTCGTGCGTTTCGTGCTGATCGAAGCGATTGCGCCGTCCACGGTCGGAACTACGGACACCCGGCGGTCGGACGGTTCTCGGTCAAGCTGACGCCGGGCCTCATTGTCAGTGCCCGAGTTGACTGTCCGCAACCTCGCCCTTAGAATAGCGCCGCCTTCTCGACACCGTGCCGCTCCCATTTGCCATATTTGCGCGATCGCCGTCTGCAGTCGTGAAAGGTAACGCACGCCGGGTGCGCGAGCTTTCTCGCATCCGGCGCTTTGCTTATTGGTTCATCGACACAGCAGGAGGATTAATGAAAGCGATCATTACACTCACATTGGCTGTTTTCGGGCTCGTTGCAGTTGCTAACCTGCCGGTCCAGGCCGCGCCCAAAGAGAAAGCGATGATGGCGGACGTCCAGGAGGCGATCGCAGCCTATAAGAAGAAAGACCCTACGATAAAGTCTTTTTTTAAGACTGCCTATGGCTACGTTGTGTTCCCCTCTATCGCCAAAGGCGGTTTGATTGTCGGTGGTGCCGGCGGTAAAGGTTTGGTGTTCAAGAAAGGCACCGTCATCGGTGGTGCGAGCGTTTCGCAAGGCTCGATCGGCCTTCAGGCTGGAGGCCAGACCTTTCGGGAAATCATTTTTTTCAAAGATAGTACTGCGCTAAATAAATTCACCGCTGGCAAATTTGCCTTCGAGGCGCAAGCGAATGCCGTTGGGGCTGATGCTGGGGTGGCGGCCAAGACCAACTATTCGAAGGGCGTGGCCGTGTTCACCGTGGCCAAGGGCGGATTGATGTTCGAGGCCTCGGTCGGCGGGCAGAAGTTCAAGTTCAAGCCCAAGAAATAATCGCCTCGAGAAGCATTCGTCTCTCGAACGCTTCGGTTCGCAGGCTGGCCCCGGGTGAAGCCCGCGCTTCACCCGAGCCCACCCTGCACCATCCTTATTCACTTATTCTGCCGCGGCTGTTTCTGCCGCCCTGCCGGTAACGGCCCCGATGGATGGCAGCCACAGCACGGCGAGAAAGGTGGCGAATGCGGCGATCGCCATTACCCGGAACAGCGCGGCAAAACCCCAGTAGGCGTGCAGCCAGGCGATAAACGGTATCGCCGAGGCCATCACCGAGAAGGTCACGATATAGCGCACGGCGTAGACGCGGCTGCGCCACTCGCTGCGCGTTATGCGTGCGACGAGTACATCATTGATCGGTATTTGCCCGAATACCACCAGCATGAAGGCGATGGCCACGATCAATGCCAACGGCCCGGTCAACTGTTGCATCAACGTGAAAAACAAAGTCTGCAGGGCGGCGACGAACGCGAACACCACGCGGATCGAGTAATTATCCACCAGATAGCCCACCATGAGCTGCGCGAAAGCGGCAACCGCAAAGACGATGAAGGCGTACCAGCCGACCAAGGTCGCGGTACCTGCCATATCCGGCAAGCGCTCGTCGAAGATCTTGGGCAGCGCAAAGGTCGTGCTCTGGAAGATCAAGCCGCCGACCGCGGTAGAGAAGAAGATAATAGTAAAAAGCCGCGCCATCGTTGCCCGGTCGAGCGTGAGCGTATTGGTGGCTGCCTTGCGCGCCGCCGCGCCGCTGCTATGTTCCTCCGCCGCGGCCGCACGGCCGGCATGGACGAAGGCGCCATAGGCCACGCCGGTGACAATGGATGCGGCGCCGGGCAGGACGAAGGCTGAGCGCCAGCCGGAGACATCGATCAGAAATCCGGTCAGCAGTGCCGCAGTGGCCACGCCCATATTCCCGAACACACCGTTGATCGCGAGCGGCATCCCGGTTCGTTCGCGCCCGTGTACGACCATGGCGATGCCCACGGGATGGTAGATGGCAGCGAACATACCAATAGCGAGCAATCCGATTGCAATCTGTATCGGTGTCTGCGCAAACGTGGTGGCAATCGCGCTGAGACCGATGCCGATGAAAAAGATTACCATCATGCCTTCGCGACTCCACTTGTCCGCAAGCCAGCCTGCCGGTACGGCACCCACGCCGAAGGCAATGAATCCGAGAGTGGCATAGGGGATCAGCTCGGCGTAGCTCATGTGCCACTCGCGCGCGAGCGTGAGCGCCGCCACTGTCGCAAAGATCAGCACGAACAGGTGATCATAGAAGTGGCCGATATTCAGAAAGAAAAAATTGATGCGATCGCGGGTCACGTTATACCTCGGCGCGGGTTGCGTGGACCGCGGTTATGATGCCACTGCCGGTGACGACGGTCTGGCGATAACCTTCCGGCTGTCATCGCGAATCGGCCACGGCCCCGTGGGTCGGCGCGCAGTGCGCCGCGTGATCGGCCGGACCACGCATGTGCCCGCCAATCTACCAGTAATTGGCAGCATGTTCGAAGATTTTTGCGATCTCCTCGATTCCCGTGTCGCGCGGCAGCATCGTCCGTATCGGATCGAGGCAACCGACGCGCTAATCCAGCCTAAGAACGGTAGCAAGCGTCCGACGAAGCGGCTAACGGTCTCAATGGCCGTTGCTATACTGGATCAGGTGCTTCACAGCGATGCATCTGCGGATCTGTGAATTGCTGCTGTACCGTGCACGACTGCCGGCCCGCGCGTGCGCCCCTCGAGTACTGCGGTCGCATCATGGTGACCGTGCGTTGGCGCCGGCGATCATTGCACTGGCAGCATGAGCCCCTGGCCCAGGAGCGAGCCGGCCGAACGAGCAATGGCCGGCCCAGGATGCGGCTGAGCACGGTGCGCTAGCCGACCGCGGCGACCACACCCGGCGCCGGGGCGTGTGAGTGAGTCCAATGATGACGGGCGACACCCGCCGTCATCCGCAGGGGCGATCTGCTGTTAGCAACGAATGGAACCGTCGGGTTAGCGGATCAAAGACAATAGCGCATTTCGGCGAAACGGCCTTTGAAGGATTTCACGGTGTCGCGCCAGGATCCCTGCGGCTTGTTGTGGCCATCGCGCACAATTTCCGCGATTAGATGGGCGAGGTCACGAAAATCGCTCTCTGCCATTCCGTAACGCGTCATCTCCTGGGTGCCCATTCGCACCCCGCTCGCGGCCGCGAAGCTCAGATCGTCGTAAAACGCTTGCGGATTGGTAATAATGTTGTTTTTCTCCAGCAAGTCCGCAGCATACTCGCCCTTGGCGCGGGCTACGCGCAGCAGTACCTGGTGTGTTTCGGTAAAGCCACAAGCCGGGTCGCCCTCGATCACGAGGCCCTCGTCGTGAAGCGCTTGCGCGAAGGCCGTGGCATTCCGCGTCACGCACTGCGGGTATTCGTCCTTGAAGCGGAGCATCTCGTACGTGGCGCCCAGCAGGCCCAACAGTGTGCCGAGATGGTGGTTACTGACGTGGCCAGGAAAGGTTCGCGACTCGATATAACTCCACAAAGTCTCAAATGCGGATCCGGCTTGGATGTTGCTCAGAATGACACCCCGTTGCGGGCCAAAAAAGGTTTTGTGCGTCGATCCGGTGACAATATCGGCGCCTTCCTTTAAGGGGTCTTGATAATGCTGGCCCAGCAAGCCCAGGACGTGGGCGCCATCGTACATGATCAGTGGGCGCTGCGGGTTGTTTTTGCCGAACTCGCCGTGGATAAACTCGGCGATCTCTCGCACGGGCTCCTTGTGGATAATGACGCTCCGGCCGAACACCAGCAGCTCCGGTCGTGTATCCATAATGAGCCGCTTGGTCGCTTCGACATCGATCTTATAGGGGTTGTCTTGCCGGAAAGGGAAATGCTCGACTGCGGCGCGTCCGCTTTCCGGATCTATGGCCACGTAATTCCTTAGTGCCCCTGCAATCTGTGCGCTCAGGTGACCGCCCTTGTTGAGGTCATGCACAAGCACCCGGCTTAGCAAGTCCGGTTGCTTGCCCCCTTTAAAACGGTTCTTGAACTGCTTGAGCGCATCGTAGACGGTGTCGTTGGCCATCTGGCCGCTGATGATTCGAGTCTCCACCCGCGGGCAATCGAAAAACGTCCGCAGCGCCGCTTTCAGCTCTTCTTCTTTTTCCATTATGAAAGCGGTTCCCTTGTAATAGCGCACATCAGCGGCGTCCGGGCCAAGTGACTTGAGGCGATTATGCTCGTTGTAGCGTCCTGCCGGGTCCGACGTGCATAGCTTATCCACGTAGGATGACGTCGTTTGTTCTGATGGAATGAGGTTAATACATTCCGTTCTCCTCCATCGGTTGTAGGTTTCGGTTTCTTCGATCAGTGCGCTCGCACGCCTTGGAACATCATGGACACTGACGCGCTCATCGGAGCGGGGAGGGCGAAAGCCGGTATAGGGTCTGGTATAGGGTGCTGACGGCCACAGGTTCTTTTCCACCAGCTCTGCGTCAAAGCTGTTACCCCGATCATCGATCACCTGCAGCACAACCGGTTTGTCCGAGCGGTAGTGCAGCGTCGAACGGATCAACGCTAACCCGATCGGACGCAAATCATGCTCATCGGACGGTGTCGCCGTGATGCCCTCACCGTAGAAACGGGAGTAGGGAACGCTGGTGCCCGACGTCACATGACCGACATGCTCGCCATTGAAGTAGACCTTGAAACCCGCACGCAACGGTCGTTTACCGGAAAATACTGCAATCGGCTGGACCAGATACTGCAGAACTCGTTCCTCGATCGGCGTGTTGAGCTCGCCTCTCTTGATCTGGATGAACTCCTGGCGTTGTTTCTCGAGCGCCGCTCTCCCCACGTAGTCCTGATGGTCAGACACCCTTACGGCGAATTTCGCGATCGGGTTAGCAAATATCGGGATCTCGCCAGTTGCCGGGCCCTGGCCGAGCTCGTGGCCGTACAACGGGAGCCCCGCTTCCAGGCGCAGAGAGTCACGTGCCCCCAGCCCCGCCGGAACAGCCCCCAGGCGCACGAGCGTTTCCCAGAGCTCTACGGCGTAGTCGCGTTCCGGGAACAGCTCGAAGCAGATCGCCTCGCCGGTGTAACCAGTGCGCGCAACGATTACCGGATGCCCCTGGATCGTCGTGACGCTGAGCCGGTTGCGTTTGTTCTCGGGGAGATGCTCTTTCGTGATCAGCTTTTCCAGGATCGCAGAGGAGTTCGGTCCTTGAAGTGAGATCATGGCCAGCTCGTCGGTGACATCGGTCATCTTGGCATCGGCATGGCTGTTGTGTTGCTGTAGCCAATGCCAATCCTTCTCGCGGTTCGCGGCATTGACAACGAGAAGAAAATCATCATCTGACAGCTTGTAAAGATAGGCATCGTCGACCGCGCCGCCCTCATCGTTGGCGATGAACGTGTACTGGGCGTGATACGCCTCCAAGGCCTTGGCGTTGTTGGTTAAAACATGAAGTAGAAACGCCTCAGCCTGTTTTCCGGTTACGCTGAATCGCCCCATGTGTGAAACGTCGAACAAGTCGGCATTGCGTCGTGTGGCGAGATGTTCCTGAATAATTCCGGTCTTGTATTGCACCGGCATGTCCCATCCACCGAACTCGACCATCTTGCCGCCGTGCGTGACGTGCCAGTCACGGAGAACGGTCTGGTGTAATTTCGCGGCGTTGTTATTCAACATGATGCCATCATCCCGTTGACGTTTTGTCTTGTAAAGAGCAGGTGATATCGGCTTTTTTTGGCGCAGCTATCGTGGCGTCACATCCCGCTAGCGCCTCGAAGGCGGTCCTTGCCCGTATACCGCCGGGGCCGTCGAAAGCCCATGCGCGATTATACGGGGCAACGCGCCGCGCCGGAGACACGAGGCCGAAAAGCGTCGCAAGTTGTTGAGTTACCGGACCTTTCCTCCCAGCGGGGACGGGCTAGGGCAGTGCATTGCCACAGCGCGGCCGTCCAGCGGCTGGCTGCTACGGTCCCCAACCCCTTGCCCATGCCGTGTGCACTGGTGCTGGGCCGCTCCCCTGGGGTCGAGACGGCCATGTCAGGCCACGGGGACCGGGCTGCGGGCGGTAAACGCCCAGGGGAGATTAACCATGGCACATTTGTTGCACTTTTCGACTTGAGCGGGCCGGATGGGCCCGCACATATATAAGGAATTATTAATATAGATGGGTCACATGGCCAACGATGGAAAGACCAAAACGGTCTCGCGCACACCCGGCAAAGGGATGCGCGAGGAACCGTACCTGATCGTGCTTGCCGGGGGGTCCGTCGGCATGATGCATAAGCTGCGTGCTGATGCAGCCACGGTGATGGGTCGTGGGTTCGATGCCGACGTGCGCCTGGAAGATGAAGGTGTGAGTCGACGGCATGCGAAGATTACCCTCGTCGCGGGTGCTGACCCCGTGCTGGAAGACATGGGCAGCAGCAATGGCACGTTCGTCAATGGGGAGCGTATTCAAAAACATGTCCTCAAAGATGGTGACAAGGTCCAGATCGGATCTGTGTCTATTCTCAAGTTCTCCTATCAGGACGACCTCGAGCACACCTTCCAGCAACAGCTCTTCGACCGCGGGATCAAGGACGGGCTTACGAACATCTACAACAAGAAATATTTCCTCGATCGGATAGACTCCGAGTATGCGCATGCGCGTCGTCACAAAAGAGACCTGAGCTTGTTGCTCTTTGATGTCGACAACTTCAAGAACATTAACGATTCATATGGTCACCCTGGGGGAGATTTCATCTTGAAGGAGCTGACCGGAATTATCGCCACCACACTGCGCACCGCTGACGTGTTCGTGCGCTACGGCGGTGATGAGTTCATAGTGTTGATGCGGGACATCGATGATACCGGTGCCCTGGTTGTGGCGCAGAGGATTCGAAAATTAGCCAAGAGATATAAGTTTGTCTTTAGCGACATAGAGATCCCTGTCACCGTCAGTATTGGGATTGGGACACTGTCCGATGATATGAGCGACGCATCCGAGCTCGTCGAGACGGCGGACAAGTATCTGTATCGGGCCAAGCGTGCCGGCCGTAACTGCATCGGTGGGCGTGCCGTCAACCTCGCTGCGCAGTCAGACTGGTCTACCCCGACAGTTCGACAAGCATAAAACGCCGGCCTCGGACTCTGACTGCCGCCAGCAACGCGACGGCCCCATCCGTTTCAATGCTTATCCGTGTCCGCCGACGCGCCCCGGTGTTGACGGCGGGGCTTGACGGAAACGGCATGCGCCGATGGCTGCTGACAGCCAGCCGCGGTTACCCCTAAGAATCTCATGAAAGCCTAAACGGAATATGAAAGAATAGGCGGATGATAATGCCCGCGCGCCCGGTCGTGCCGATCGTCCTGTCATTCCTCGCAGTGCTGATGCCGACAACAACGGCGGGCGCGGAGCTGAGAGTTTACTATTCGGCGCTGGAAGCGCTTCTGCGCGAGCAGGTCTTTACCGACGGCGGGCGCGCCTATGTCGTAGGCGATCGCAAGGCTCGCTGTAATTATGCTTATTTGGAAAAACCGCAGGTGGGCGCGCACAAAGCGCAGCTGCGGGTGCGGGCGCATTTCGACAGCCTCACGGCGCTGGAGTTGGGGGCGATTGCGTGGGGCCGGTGCAGGCTTTCGACGTGTCGATGACCGGTGTTCCGGTTTACCGGGACGGAGTGCTCCGCCTCGAGCAGACGCGACTGGAACCGGCAGATGGTCTGTACGGCGGCCTCATCCGGGCTGTGCTCGGAGATGTGCTCGAACAGTCGCTGCAATATCCGCTCTTGCAGGACCTTCAGCGATTCGTGCGAAAGGTGTCGATGCAGAGTCCTTATGAAGTGCGGATGCGCGACCTGGACGTGCATACCGTCCGGGTGGAAGCCGAGGCCATCGTTTTTATGTTCGACTTCAGCATGGATGTGAAATAATCGGCTGTGGCGCGGCGGTTACCCGGAATGAGTGGCTCTCCTTGCGGCCGAAACTGGCAGGTCATCTTACGGGGTAACGAAAAATGACGGCGAAAGAGTCCTCGGCACCGATCACAGTGGGAATGGTGCTTTTCCCCAACCTCACGCAACTGGACCTCACGGGTCCCTATGAGGTCTTCGTGCGCATGTCTAACACGCGAGTGTGTTTGTTGGCGACGGCGCTGGCACCTGTTCGCAGTGAACGTGGATTGGCGATCAGCCCGGACACGACTTTCGACGACGCGCCGTCGCTGGATGTGCTGTTCGTCCCTGGTGGTCCGGGCGTGAGCGATGTAATGGAAGACGAAACGTTTCTCGATTTTCTGAGGGAGCAGGGGCGACAGGCACGATACATCACCTCGGTGTGCACCGGGGCGCTGTTGCTGGGGGCCGCGGGCTTACTAAAGGGTTACCGTGCGACGACGCACTGGCTCTCGATGGATTTTCTGGACAGGCTCGGTGCCCGACCGGTGTCAGAGAGAGTGGTCATCGATCGCAATCGCATTACTGGCGGCGGCGTTACGGCCGGTATCGACTTCAGTCTAGTGATAGCCGCGCAGCTGCGCGGTGAGGACGCGGCAAAGGAGATCCAACTCTCAATAGAGTACGACCCGCAACCGCCGTTTCGCAGCGGTTCTCCGAGAACTGCAGAGGGGAAACTGGTGCAAACAGTGATTGCTGCACGACGCGATACACAAGAATTGCGTCGGCAACAAGTGGAACGAGTCGCATTACGACTTTCTCGCTCTAAGTGATCGCCAGGCCGCTGAAAAGAGGATTTCAACGGCCTGCTAACTTGTATCGATGTACCCACCGAATCGCGCTCGCCCCCGCTTGACGGTCGGTGACACCCGTTGGACGCGATACGCACCGTGGCGAGCGCGTCATCGATGGCAATATTATCGTCGAATCAAGTTGTTATCGCGCCTCAAATTCGGGGCACGAAATTTGCACGGCCTGACACTCGAGGCAGGATCGAACTCTCGGTGCAGCCCCTGACGTTTCACGCCGCTGTGCTACGCTGTGGAGAGGGGGACAGTTTCTGCCGGGATGCACGCAAACCGAGCCCGGTTGTGCTACGCAATAGAATGACGGCGCGGGCTTCTGCGCGCTGTTACAGGAGTTTCAAGATGCCGTGCAATCGGCGTCTAAGGATAGCCTCGAGCACGTAGTACATGGATGCGAGAAAATACTTAATTTCCGCTTTCGGCTTCTCAGAATCGGAACGGCGTGTGCTGAAGAGCATATTCCGCCTTACGCGCGCACGCGCGTACTCTTACGATCTTATCAACCAGGAAGAACGGATTACGCCCGACGAGGCTCTCGTGGACGGCGATGATCCAGAGGCTGTGCGCGTCTGGCGCAGGTTCTGTGAGTTGCATGACCGGCTCGTGCCGGCGGTGATCGTCATGAAGGCGGTGCCGTCAGAGAGCGAGCATGTCTGCATTAGCCGCCCGCTCACCATGAAAAAAATCCTCGGCGCGCTGGAGAAAGTCGCCAGCCAGGCGCGAAACCATGTGCAGGACGGCGGTCATGCAGATGCATCCGATCACGTCCTTGCCGAAGAAAGCGTGGCAGGCGCGTACAAGGTGGCGGCGCTGGTAGTCGATGACAGTCTGCCGGTTAGAAAGTTTATGGAAGGCAAGCTCGCTACATCCGGTTTGCCGGTGGATATCGACTTTGCTGCAAGCGGTGAGCAGGCGATCGCGCTTGCCGAGGCCAGGCGATACGACATTATCTTTCTCGACGTGATTCTTCCCGGCATGGATGGGTACCGCGTGTGCAAATCAATAAAGGCAGGGAAAAGCTCGCGGAACACCCCTATTGTCATGCTGACCAGCAAGAAATCACCTTTCGATCGGGTCAAGGGAGCCATGGCGGGGTGCGAGGCGTACCTCACCAAGCCGCCAAATGAAAAGCGCCTTGCGGCGATCATTCACAAGCACCTGCTAAAGGGCGATTACTCCGCGCAGAGAGAAGAATCGGCGCCGGAGGAGTTTTTTCGTAAATTACAATCCCCGAGGACATTCTGATGGCGATAAAAAAAGTACTTGTTGTCGACGACGCAACCACAGATTTGCTGAATCTTCAGAAGATCATCTCCGAGGCAGGCTACCTCGTGATCACGGCAACGTCGGGCCAGGAATCTATTGACAAAGCCAAGACAGAATCGCCAGACATCATTTTCATGGACATCGTGATGGACACCATGGACGGCTATCAGGCCTGTCGCGAGTTGACCCAGGATGACAAAACGAAGGGCATCCCGGTTGTTTTCGTTACCAGCAAGAACCAGAAGGCTGACCGGATGTGGGCCGAGATGCAGGGTGGTAAGGCGCTCGTTACCAAGCCCTACACGCCAGACCAGATTCTAGAGCAGATCAGTCGATTTCAATGACCGCTTCACCCGATGGATTCCGTAACGGTCTCGATTGGCGCGCAACAGCGACCGGTCTATGGTTAGTCAACCCACGCAAACCGAGACGATGACTAGCGCCGGCAGTCCCGGCGATAGCGAGGCGCTCGCAAGCAAGCTATCGTCAGCGCACGCTCCTCGCGATCTGTTACCGGTTGAAGAGGGCGAAGATCCACAGATCTTGCGTCGTGGCTTTCGCATCGGCTCTCTCAACCTGCTTGTGCAGGAGGGTACGGTCTGCGAGATCCTGGACTTGCCGCCGGTTGCCCGCGTTCCCAACACGGCCCCGTGGTTGTGCGGGCTTGTAAACCGGCGTGGCAGCGTTATACCCGTGTACGATTTGATGCTTTTGTTATTTGGTGAAAACAAGACTAATAGATCGGGCCGGCTATTGGTGATCGGTCAGGGCGAGGCATCGGCAGGTGTGATTGTGCAGGCCTTGCCGACACTGGAAACCTTCAATGCGGAAGACCGCGCGGAGGCAGTGACGAATTTGCCGCGAGGGCTACGAGAATACGTAATAAACTGTTTTATGAAGGATGGAGCCGAGTGGTTCGAGTTTGCTCACGAGCAGCTTTTTCTCAGCCTGGTGAGCAGGCTCGTGGTCAACTGATGGTAACCGGGTAGGGGTTGCCTGATTTCAGGTGCCTGCAGGAGGGATAGCGTGGCTGCTCGTACATTCGCATTCTTGATATTAGTGTTGTTCACGTTTCCGGCCGCAGCGCAGAAGGTCGAAATACCAGAGGACGAACTTCAGGAAATTCTGCGCGTCAAGATTCGGGCGGTCAAACGCCTTGCGGCCAACAGGGTCGTAATCAACGCGGTCAAGGAGCAGAACATGACGGCAAGCTCGCTCGACCAAATCAAGAAAATTGACGACAAATGGCGATCCACCGAGGAGCTTACGCGGTTTAAGAAATCCCTGCAGACCAACTCAGCCGGCCAGTACCTGCGAAAGCGCGTCAGGAGGAATGCCACCTATGGTGAGGCGTTCCTAACTGACAGCCAGGGTGCTAATGTCGCCGCCTACCCGGCTACCAGCGACTACTGGCAGGGCGATGAGAAGAAATTTACGGCGTCCTTCAACGGCGGTGAGGGCAAGGTTTTCATCGGCCCCGTCGAGTTCGACGACAGCTCCAAGAATCATGTCGCGCAAGTATCCGTGCCTGTGCTCGATCGAGGCAAAACAATCGGCGTGTTGGTCGTAGGCGTAAAACTTAACTACATTGCCTGGAAGCAGAGCCAGGTCCGCAGGAAATATTAGCAGCGAAATCCCATTACTTATCGCGTGAGCGCCCGCGGCGGGCAGCTAGGATACCGCAGGCGCATCGCCAACTCGGGTAGAAACGTGGAGACGTTTTCATGAAACTTAGAAACAAGATGTTGCTCGGATCGGTCCTGCTTGCTGTCGTTCCGGTGCTGTTAACGGCCGGTCTGATCACTGGTATTGCGAATTACATTGGTAGCGAATCGGTGCAAAAGCAGGCCAGGGATCAACTTGTGTCGATTCGGGATGCGAAAAAAGAGCAGATAGAGAGTTACTTCGGGATCCTCAAGCGACAGGTGCAGAGCTACTCTAACGATCTGATGATTATTAACGCCATGTCGGAACTTCGTCTTGGGTTTACCGATTACCTTGAGCAGACGAAACCGAAAGGTAAATCGATCGACAAGACAGTTAAGGAGTACCGTTCCAAGCTTCTTGATTTCTACGATGACGACTTTTCGCTGGAGTTTGATACGCGAAGTGTACAAAAGGCGCCGGACATGACGGACGCGGTCCAGCAGCTCGACGATAACGCGGTAGCGCTGCAGTATTACTACATTGCGCTGAATGATAATCCACCTGGCTACAAGGACGAGATGGTTGCGGCCGAAGATAGCTCGGAGTACACGGCGGTACACGAAAAATATCATCCCCGTTTGCGTGACCTGCTCGTCAAGTTCGGTTTCTACGACGTCTACCTGGTTGATTCTGACTCGGGGGATATTGTCTACTCGGTTTCCAAGAAGGTCGATCTTGGCACATCTCTGATCGACGGCCCGTTTTCGGACACCGCCATTGGACGGGCATTCCGGGCGGCGAACAACGCAACCGATCCGGACTTTGTCGCGCTGGAAGATTTTGCACCCTATGTGCCGCTCTACAACGATTACGCTGGTTTTATCGCATCGCCGATTTTTGACGGCGGCAAGAAACTTGGTGTGCTCGTCTTTCAGATGCCGGTCGACCGTATCAACGGTATCATGACGAACGAGGGCTCATGGGAGGTGGCCGGTCTCGGGGAGACCGGAGAAACCTACCTGGTAGCGGGCAACTACCGGGTGCTCAATGACCGGCGTGACCTGCTCCGCGATAGCGAGGCATACCTGGAAGATCTCAAGAAGGCAGGCACTGACGCTGATACATTAAAGGCTATTGACAAGAAGCGTACGAGTATCGGTCTGCACAAGGTCACTAGCCTAACGGCGCGGGCGGCGATCGACGGCGTGTACGGTGTCGAGGAAATCGAGGACTATCGCGGCAAGTCCGTGCTGTCGGCTTACGGACCGTTAGACATCGAAGGTCTGTCGTGGGGGATCCTCGCCGAGATCGAGACGGACGAGGTCTTCGCGCTGGTGCAGACGCTCACAGCGGGAATTCTGAAAGGTGCGATCCCTGCTGCGGTGGGCGTGTTGTTGCTGGGACTGCTGGTTGGTTGGTTTTTCGTGGGCAATGTCTCGCGACCGATCGGTCAGCTAGTTGATACCGTCGCGGCTATCGGCCGCGGCGAAGTCAACACGCGCGCCAAAATCGATACCGGAGATGAGCTCGAGACATTCGCCAATGCGTTCAACGATCTTCTGGACGAGCGGCTTAGCCAGGTTGAAAAAGCTGAAAACGAGAATGATCAACTCAACAACTCAGTGATCGAGCTGCTCAAGGCAACGGCGGAGCTGAGTAAACGTGATTTGACCGTCAGGGCGCCCGTAACGCAGGATGTTACCGGTCCTGTAGCCGACGCTATCAACTTGATGGCCAGCGAGACCGGTAGGGTTCTGACGGATGTAAGACGGGTCGCCGAAGAGGTGGAAGGTGCCTCGACAAGGGTGAACCAGCAAGCCGGTTCCGTAGCCGAGGTGGCCGCGGCAGAACGCGAAGAAGTGGGCCGTGCTGTAGAAGAGCTGACCAGTGCATCACAAACGATGACACGCATCGCGGAGACGGCAAGGGTCTGTAACGAAACTGCGGAGCGGGCAATCAGAACAACGCAGACTGCCCTGGAAACAGTAACGACCACCGTCGACGGTATGAACAATATTCGGGAGATCATCAGCGAAACGGAGAAGCGTATCAAACGGCTCGGACAGCGGTCGCAGGAAATCAACGTCACGGTGGATATCATCAATAATATTGCGGAGCGGACCCACGTGCTGGCGCTGAATGCAAGCATGCAAGCGGCGGCGGCCGGTGATGCAGGGCGCGGTTTTGCCGTTGTTGCAGAAGAGGTGCAACGTCTAGCAGACAGCTCCCGCAATGCGACCTCGCAAATCTCGACACTTGTTCAGAACATACAGGTTGAAACCGCCGATACTATGGCAACGATGAACAAGACCATCAGCCAGGTTGTGGCAGAGTCAGAATTAGCGGAACGCGCGGGTGTACAGATGAAAGAGACCCAGGCGACGACATCCGAGCTCGTGGATGCGGTTAAACAGATCGCACATGACTCGGCTGAGCAGGCCAGGGTGAGCAACGAGTTGCGCGAACGCGGTAACAGAATTCACCACAGTACGGTGGAAACCAACCGGGAACTCGAGGCGCAGGCGGTGCAAACCAATAATCTGGTGCGTTTTGCAAGACGTTTGCTCGAGTCCGTACGGCTGTTCAAGCTGCCTGAGCCTGAGACCAACGCGGAACTGACCCAGGAAAGCGAGCGTAGAATTGCCTGATCTGGATATTCTGCAAGAGATCCGGGCGGAGGTCGCGGACGGTGTGGCCGCGCTGAGCGATCTGCTGGCGCTGCTACGGGCGGAGGATGGCGCAAGCAGCGCCTACAGGGACGCTTGCCACGCTTACGATGAGCGCTTGACGAATATCACCATGGGTGCGGAGTGGGGCGGGCTGACCGGTCTGCGCGAGAGCATTCGGGCAATCGCCAGGAACCTGCACGGACTTCACGAGCTCGAGCATGAGAAGCGAGCGGCACTGTGTGATCAGCTCAGCGAATGGCCGGCGCTGGTGATGAGGTATCTGGAATCACCGGGCAGCGCCGAATCGGCTCGCGAAATTGTTGCCTATCTGCAGCGACCGCAATGGGCCGCAGCGCTTGGCGCGGCGGCAGGCAACGCGCTGCTCGTGCAGTTCGATCGAGATTTTGCGCATGGGGCGGACCATTCGGTCCCTAAGCCCTGTGTCAGCGTGGATCCACAATCAGCGTCAACTGAAAATACAGAGCAGTCAGATATCGTAGCGAATTCCAACAGTGAACGGTCATCAACGAAATTCCCGATGACTCGAGACCTTCAGCCCGAAGCGGCGATCGGCGTCGTCCGCGTCGGCAAGGACGATGGAGATGGCGGCGACCGGGACCGCCCCGAGCCTGACACGGAGGTACCAGCGGGCTCGGACGAGAAGACGCGATTGTTGCAGGCGCTGCGTGTCGAAATCATCGACGTGCAAGGTGAATTGTTGGCGGCGATGAACGTATTTGCCGCCGTTGCCGCCGAGGATCCGGCGCTGGCGGATTCGGTCGAGCGCTATAGCGGCGTTGTTGAACGTCTATGGTCGACGTGTGAAGTTGTCGGCCTGGTGGGCCTGCAAGAGCTATGCGCATTCGTAAACAACAATCTGCTGGAACTTTCGGTTCGAGATCCGGCGACCAGGCAATCGGCCCGCGAACTGTTTGAGAGCTGGCCCGTCCTCGTGCTGGAGTACCTCCAGGAGCCGGCCGACATGGCCGCATGCAGGGCGCTCGTTAAACATGTCCAGAACGGGCGCTGGCCGTCTCCTCTGACCGATGATATAGCCAAGCAATTACTCCAGCAGCTCGTTGAAGGACCGTCACTGTCGGAGGCAGCGTGCGAGACCGAGGCGCGAGAGACGGCGGCACGGCCCGACGACGTCTCCCTTGAAATACCGCAGGACATAAATCAAGAACTGCTCGATGCGTTTCTGCAGGAGGCGCCCGCACAGGCTGCGGAATTTTCCGATGCTATCCAGAGGTTCGCAGCCAATGCGGCGGACAAGGAGAGTATAAAACTCGCACAACGTATCGCCCACACGCTCAAGGGATCTGCACATCTTACAGGCATACGCGGCGTCGCCACCTTTACGCACCACGCCGAGGACATTCTCGAGTTCTTTGCGTTGCGCGAAATATCGCCGCCACGGGAACTGGTGGACAGCTTGGTGGAGACCGCCGACTGCGTGGAGGCGATGATCGATTCGTTATTGGGGAACGATGCGGTACCAGCCAATGTGCTGGCGGTGCTGCAGAATGTGCTGGATTGGGCAAACCGCATTGATCGCAATCTCATCGCCGACGATTATGAGGCGACCGCCCCAAGCGACGTGGCGCCGGATCCATCGCCCACGGGCGGTGAAATCACGGAAGAGGTAAAAACGGGCGCTACAGCAGAAGGTGCCGCCCAGCGGGTCTTGCGGGTGCCGACAGATACTGTCGACGAGCTGCTGCGGCTTGTAGGCGAGCTCTCTACGTCGCTCAACCAGATACAGGACCGATACCAACGAACCGTGCAGAATGTGCAGGCGTTGCGCGAACAGGATGCCTTTGTGCAACATAAAATCCTAGAATTGGAGACCCTAGTAGACATTCGCGGTATCGGCGTCGCGCATCACCGGTTGCAGCGTATAGGTACCACCAACGAATCGTTTGATCCGTTGGAGATGAACGAATACAACGAGCTTCATGGAAGCACGCAAGGCGTAATTGAAGCGGTTAGTGACGCGCGCGAGCTCGGGATTAGTGTGCAAGAGCATATCACGGCCATGGAAGAGCTGTTGGTCCAGCAGGCGCGTCTGAATAAGGCGTTCCAGCATGCGGTTATGCGCGCCCGCATGGTAGCGGTCAAGAATATCGTGCCGCGTCTGCAGCGGACCGTACGACAGACATGCCGTGCTACCGGCAAGCAGGCGCGTTTGGAAGTTAGCGGAGAGAACACGTTAATAGACGGCGAGGTTCTGCAAAAGCTGGCAGATCCGCTCATGCATATTATACGCAATGCCATAGACCATGGCGTCGAGTCGTTGCAGGAGCGCATGAACCGCGCAAAACCCCAGACCGGTGTGATTTCGTTGAGCTTCACTCGCGAGGGCAACGTCATTGTCGTGCGCTGTGAGGACGATGGCCACGGCCTTGATTATCATAAAATCGAGGAGAAGGCCGTGGAGCTCGGTCTCGTCGACGCCGGTGCCGACACTACGCAAGAAGAACTGGCCAAGCTTGTGTGTACACCCGGTTTTTCGACTGCGCCGGTTGCCACCCACACATCGGGACGCGGAATCGGTTTGGACGTGGTGTATACGGAGATTAACGGAATGAAAGGGGCGCTCGAGATCGGCTCGGCGCCGGCCGGTGGATGCGAAATCACGCTCCGGTTGCCCGTGTCTCTCATTACGGCCCACGTCTTGCTGGTCAAGGTGGAGGACGAGATGTTTGGCATTCCCTCGACCGCGCTGGAACAAATCTTACCGGCCGGCAGCGGGAGTTATGTGGAGTCCGACGACAGTCCGGCTTTACGCGTTGGCGAAAATACCTATCCGGTAGAGTGTCTGGCGGACATGATCGGCACGGTGCGCCCGCAAGACGGTACGCGCGAATACGAGCAAAGACCGTTTTTGCTCGTCCGCGCAGACATGGGTCTGACCGCCGTAATTGTCGATAAGATAACCGACGGGCGCGAGCTCGTGGTCAAGGGTATGGGTCAGTACGTCAAGGAGGTCATTGGTGTGACGGGCGCGTCAATCCTCGGTGACGGCTCAGTAGTTCCCGTGCTCGATCTTCCGCAAATGCTGCGCGCACCCGCGAAAAAGATCGCAGCATCGCAAGCTCAGGAGACAACGATGATATCGGGCGCAGCTGTCCCGCACGTGCTTATCGTAGACGATTCATTGAGTGCGCGGAAATCGCTCGCCCTATTGGCCCAGGATGCAGGCTACGCGACTTTGGTCGCAAAAGACGGTCTGGACGCCGTAGAGCTGATGCGCGAGACGCGCCCAGACATCATACTCGTAGACCTTGAGATGCCGCGCATGAACGGCCTCGAGCTGACCTCTCATGTACGAGCGAATGACGAGACCAAAGATGTCCCGGTGATCGTGGTCACCTCACGTTCGACCGACAAGCACCGCCAGCAAGCAGCGCGGGTCGGCGCAAGCGCCTATGTCACGAAACCGTTTCAAGAGAACGAGCTGCTGGATCTCATCCACACATCACTGAAAGGCACCGAGCGGCAAGACGCGGTAGGGTAGCCAGAAATGCGCTGAAAAATTCCTGGCCACGCTACGCCGCTTGGCTTTCCCTGTTGTGCTCGACAATTTTTTTTCCGGAAGTAAACGGATCGCCGCAGGCGACCCGCAGGTGCCCCCTCACCTACAGATTGCCGCCTGGGGAACATTCAAATCAGACGCAATCAGCATTACCCATGCCGGCAGGTTACAGGCGACGGCGATAGTGCTCATGGAGCGGGCAGGCTACAAGTAGCTGCACGCTGGAGAGCAGCGAGTGTTGCTTCCAACTCATCGAGCGAGCTGATCTCGGCATCGGGGCGCCAACCGTAGGGCCAGCTCGCATCGCGGCGGTTGACCCATACGGTGCGGCAGCCAACAGCGGCTGCGCCCACGATGTCCGTGTCGGGTTCATCACCGACATGGACCACCTCCTCAGGGCGCACCCCGGCAAGGCGACAGATCTGCACGAACATGTCGGGTGCCGGCTTTGCCGCCCCCACCTGGGCTGCTGACAGGGAGTGCTGAAACAGCCCGCTTAGACCGATCTCGTCGAGAGCGGCGTTGCCGTTCGTGAGCGAGCACAGCAGGTAGCGGTGGCGCAGGGTCTCGAGCGCGGGCAAGGTGTCATCGTAGAGCTCTACCCGGTTTCGATGTTTCATGAAGACCCGGAACGCTTCCTCGGCGATCGCCGGGTCCACGCCTACCTGCCGGGCGGCGACGCGCATGCAGGCCTTGCGCAGTTCCGTTACGTCGTGGCGCAGTTGCGGCGTGCGTGCGGCAAGCTCGCCCCGCAGTGTGCGGAAATCATCGATCGAGAATGCCTGGGCCACGCGTGGGTGATAGCACGTCAACCATGCGTGGACCTTTTGCTCGGCTTCAGCCAGCGCGGGCTCCGCATCCCAGAGCGTACCGTCGAGATCAAGCGTGATAGCTTTTACGGGCACGTTGTCCCTATTTGTGGTCATTGCGTCGGGATCCGCTATGCTAGCATCTGCCGTAGTGTGTCTGAATCGTTGCAATGCGCGGCTTGACTGCGCATGCGGGGCGGGCGCGAGCATCCGTCGGCTGCAACGGCGAAACGACTGTGTAGCCTGGCGAGCGCAGTGCTAATCCCGGGACGGCAGGCATGCCCGTGTGGGCGAGACGCCTGCGGCAACGTCGCGTATACTCGGTTGCCGGTAGGGTGGCTTAGCGACGAGAGGTCGCATTGTGCGAAGAGTCCTGTTTGGTTTTCTCGCAATCGCGATTGTGTTGCCGGTTGCGCTCTTAACAGGTGCGCGAGCCGATTCCGGCACACACGCAGAGGCGCCTGCGCAGAGGCCGGACGAGCAGGCGTACGACATAACGGCTTTGCAGCCCGATCCGAAGTTGTCGCCGGAACAGATAGTTCGTATTCAGGTCGAGGCGCTGGGCAAGAAAGATATTCCCTACGAAAACGCGGGTATAGAGATCGTGTTCCGGTTTGTGTCCCCCGCGAACAAGCGTATTACCGGCCCGCTCGAGCGTTTCATCCGTATGATTAGCGGGCCCATTTATTTTCCGATGCTGAATTATCACGAGGTCCAGTTCGGCGAAATCCGGGCCACGGAAGATAAGGCGACACAGTCTGTCGTCATTACAAGCAAAAATGGACGGAAAGTAGGGTATCTGTTTTCGCTCTCCAAGCAGAAAACAGGCAGGTACGCGACGAGCTGGATGACGGACAGCGTAACCCGTTTCGAAGTACAGGGCGAACCTAACCCTTTGTTTATGATCTGACCGGCGTGACCGAGAGCTCAATCATGCGCTTTTCGGTGTGCCGCACTGTCGGTTCGGTCAGGCGCAGCAAGCTCGAATGGCCCGAATTGTTTGCCTTCCCGCAGCAGTCGCGTCATTTCCTGGGCGGGCAGGGGCTTGCTGAAGATGAAGCCCTGCACCGTATCGCAGCTCCTGGAACGCAGGAACCTCAACTGCTCGGCGGTCTCCACCCCCTCGGCGACGACATTTAACCCCAGGCCACGTGCCAACGAGATTACCGCGGTGACAATAGCCGCATCATCACCGTCTCTCGGCAAGTCCTTTATGAACGAGCGGTCGATCTTCAAGGTATGGATGGGAAAGCGTTTCAGGTATGCCAGCGAGGAATAGCCGGTCCCAAAATCGTCGATTGCGATTCTAATTCCCATCGCCCGCAGGGCCTCCAACGTTTTCAGGGAGTTATCGCCTTCTTGCATGAGCACGCTCTCCGTTATCTCCAGCTCGAGCAACTTTGCGTCAAGGCGAGCTTCCTTGCGCAGCTGTTCGACGGCGGCCAGGAAGCTCGAGGCGCCGAACTGCCGGGGAGAGAGATTTACCGAAACATAAGTCGGAGATATACCAATGTCCTCCCATGCGCGTGCTTGCTCGCAGGCCGATTGCAAAACCCACTCGCCGACCGGCACAATCAGACCGGTTTCTTCCAGCAGCGGTATGAACTCTGCCGGCGATACTAGACCTCGTTCCGGATGCTGCCACCTGATAAGCGCTTCTACACCGACAATGCGTCCACTCTGCAGATCAATTTGAGGTTGGTAGTGGAGAAGGAACTCGCACCGCTCGAGCGCACGGCGCAAAGCGGATTCAAAACTCAGCTGCCCAACGCTTCGAGCATTCATGTCGGTCGTGTAGAACTGGAAATTGTTCTTTCCGCGCTCCTTGGCCTGATGTACAGCGATATCGGCATGTTGCAAGAGAATACCGGTTTCGTCGCCATCGTATGGGTAAATGCTGATACCCATGCTGGCGGTAACAAAGACCTCGTGTTCACCGAGCTGCAACGGTTGACACAGGGCATCCAGGATCTCTTGGGCGATCGGTGCGATATCGCTCTTCTGTGCGATATGAGTCAGCAGGATTGCGAACTCGTCTCCTCCCAGCCGGGCGACCGTGTCACTGTGTCGTACACATGTTTTGAGCCTTTGAAACACGGACTGCAAAATCTGGTCGCCGGTATCGTGACTGAGCGTGTCGTTGATGACCTTGAAGCGGTCGAGATCCAGAAACAGCACTGCTACGAGATGATCATCCAGACGCGCACGTGTCATCGACTCGTTGAGATGATCCATTAACAAATTGCGATTGGGCGCGTCTGTGAGGGCATCATGGTGTGTCAAATGCTCGACGCGCTCCTGGGCATGCATATGATCAGTGATGTCTCTCCCGGTCGAGATAAAATGTGTAATTTTTCCCTGAGAGTCCGTGAGCGGCGTAATGGTTTTCTCCTCATAGTAGAGCTCTCCGTTTTTCCTGCGATTAATTACAACGTCACGAAAAACCCGGTTTTCCTGTATGGTGTCCCAAAGTTTCTTCCAGAAAATCTTGTCGTGCATACCGGAGTCGAGCAGACTGGGTTTTCGACCCAATACCTCTTCGCGGCGATGGCCGGTTGTCTGCTCGAACGCCGGATTGACATACTCGATCACGCCGTTGTCATCAGTAATTATGACTGCATCCGCCGCCTGTTCGATGGCGCTGGAAAGCTTTAACCGCTCCGCCTCGTTACGTTTGCGCTCGGTAATGTCGATAAACGTCACGGCAGATCCTACGATCTCACCATCACGATAGATCGGAGATGACCAGCACTCGGCTGGGAAGCGAGCACCGTCCTCGCGGCACAGGATCTCCTCATCGGAGTGGTTGGCCTTTTCTTGTCGAAGGGCCGCACAAATCCGACACTCTCGGAGTGGGCCGGCCTTGCCGTTGGAGTGGCTGCGATGGAGCAGGCGGTGCATGTTTTTGCCGATCAGGTGGTCGGTGTGCTCATAACCGAGCAGGCGCAGGCAAACAGGATTGGCGAAAACGCATTTACCGCCCAGGTCGGTGGCATAGATCGCCTCACCGGTAGACTCGAACAGCAGTTGAATCTGCTCCTCTCTCTTGCGAACGGCGGTGTTAGTGTGTCGCAATCGCTGCGCTAATATAGAAAGGAGGTTGGCGGCGACACCGTCGGCGGTGTGAATCAGGCGCCAGAAGGTCTTGCGCGGCACCACGAGCAGACGCGATTCCTTGGTCGCTACAACCAACGCCGACGTCGGTTGCTGGTCCATAAGCGAGAGCTCGCCGACCGTTTCGCCAGCCTCCAGCGTAGCCACCGGCTCGCTCTTGACTGAGTCCAGGTGCACGTGCAGCTGCCCGGCCAGCAACAGGTACAGGGCCTTGTTCGGTTGTCCTGCCGAAATAAGGACCTCGCCACGGCGCAACGAGCGGATCGGACATGTGCCGAGCAGCGCCTTGACCGATTCCAGGCTGACGTTGTCGAATAGGCGTAAACGCGATAGTGCCGGCCAATTTACGGATTTATTGCGAATGTAAACGGTGCTCTCCTTAATTCCCGATATTGCGTATGCGTGTCCCATAATGGCCGTTCAGGTGACGGCCGATGCGCGCGACTTTGCCAATATTGTGCAATATCTGTGCCCACGGTTGGGGATCCCTTGCGTGCCGATTGCACTGGAAAGGCTGGGAAATCAGGCATTTCTAGGCCTTTTCGAGCGGTCTGCCGGCTTGACCCGGTTGCCGCCCCTCGGCGGGGGACCATTGTGGGCACCCAAGCGCGGAGTCGGGTAAGGCCGCCGGCAGTCTGATAGAGTCTGCCCGGTCAACCTCGCTGCGGGGCCCCAGTCGCACGGATGGGGGCGATATAAGGAGGGGTGACGGCCAGTGCTGAAAAAGCCCTTCCAACCCAGTACCGTATACCAAGTAGCAGCGTGAGTCGTGGAGCCCGTCAAGCATCGAGGGCACTGGTCGAATCGGTTGCAGCCGACAGAACCGAGTCACACATTTGTTTCCGGTTCGCGCTGGGTAGCCCCCTGCAGGGCCGCGCCGGCATCCGTGCCGGCGATGGTCTTGGAGATGAACGCGCGATCGTAGTGGCGGGCCATGTCCGGCGTGTGCGGGACAGTGCGCAGACGCCTGCTCCATCTTTTCAACACTTAGGTGTTTGAAAGATGTGCGGTGATTCCATGCACCGCTCTCGCAGACCGCTGAAAATAGTTTTTCAACGGCCTGCTAACCATTTCAAAAGAGCGAGAGTCACGATGATATTTCAGGAACTGAACGGCAGGCAATGCAAGACATATATGTTGGGCTGTGAAAATACGCGCCAGGCGGTGTTGATAGACCCGATAAAGGAGCACACCGACCGCTACATCGCGCTCCTGGCGTATCAGGAGCTCAAGCTCGGCGCAATCGTGGATACCCACACACATGCCGACCACGCCACCGCCAGCTTCGAGCTCCGCCGGCTGCTGCACGCCGATCTCATCATGCATCGGCGCGCCCCGGTGCCGCGCGTGGATCGATATGTGGACGACGGCGACTTGATCACCGTGGGTGATCTGACGCTGCGCGTGCTGTATACGCCGGGACACACGCCCGACAGCATCAGTCTGTATAGCGGCGACCGCGTATTCACCGGCGATGTGTTATTGATCGGCGGGACCGGGCGCGCCGACTTCGCCGGCGGGGACGCCGGCGCGCAGTACGACGCGATCGCGCAGAAACTGTTTACGCTTGCCGATGAGACGCTGGTGTTCCCCGGGCATGACTACCGTGGCAATAGCCAGTCTACTATCGGTGCCGAGCAGCGCAGCAATCCGCGCCTTATCGGGCGTACGCGCGAGCAATACATCGAGCTGATGAGCAGTATCGATTTTCCGTTGCCCGACAAAATTCAGGAAGTGCTGCAGCCCAATCAGACTGCGATCGATGACGATCGAACTGCATTTCCCGGGCTGGCCGAGCTGAATCAGGTGCGCCAGCTCTCCCCGGAGGAGGTGCGCACACTGATCGCTGCCGATCCGCCGCCCGTACTGCTGGATGTGCGTGAGCCAGAAGAGTACTGCGGTGAGCTGGGCCATGTACCCGGCAGCCTCTTGATTCCGCTCAAGGGCCTTGCGCAACGCGCCGATGAGTTGGCCGAGCACAGGGAGAAACCGATCGTTGCCGTGTGCCGTGCGGGAGTGCGCAGCACCACGGCGGCGGCGATTCTCACCGGCATGGGATTCCAGCACGTGTCCAATCTCAAGGGCGGTATGCTCGATTGGAACGACAGGGGCTTCCCGGTCGAGAAATAAACGGTTTCGTGTGCCCAGTCATCGGGAGTTGGCGCGCGCAAAATAGCTCGACTATTATTTAGAAGAATAGTTACCTGTGAGATTCGACGGTCCGGCAAAGCGACCGCGAGGGGCGATCCGGGCCTCGATGGGTCAACGTAGAGAGCGCATATGTGGGGGAACACGGCCGCACGCAGCCACGGACCGGC
>FXBF010000057.1_pt1 | contig 29443 bp, 24 predicted proteins | sample 5335321 | NCBI WGS metagenome assembly FXBF01 (sample SAMEA103928391, study PRJEB20085) | sediment metagenome | isolation source: sediment
TGTCGTGACCGTCGGCACTGTCAACGATGTCCTGACAGTCATCAACTACTTACTACTTACTTCCTACTCCCCGCCCTCCCATTCGAACTGCTCGAGGCTATCCTCGGCAACGACGGTGTACGTCCGGTGAGCGACCCAGTCACCGCTGTTCACGTAGTAGCGGTCTCCGCCCACCGGCTTGACCATGGGCGTGTGGCTGTGACCGAAGATCACCAGATCGAGCTCGGCGCGCTCCTGCAGAAGCTGAGTGGCGTATTCCTCCAGAACGCCCGCGCGCTCTCGGGCGCGCTCGAAGCTACGATTACGATCAGGGCGGCCGGTGGTGCGTGACACCCGCCGGGCGATTCCGGAAGCGACGTCGGGGTGGAACCAGCGCATGAAGCCGGAGAATGGCCCGCTGCGAATCACCTTCCGTAGCATCTTGTAGCCGAGGTCGCCGGGGCCGATGCCGTCGCCGTGGTGCACCAGCGCCCGGCGGCCCGACATCTCCAGCTCGACCGGACCGTCCGCCAGTTGGATGCCGATCGTCTCCTCCAGGAACGGACCGCCCCAGGCATCGTGGTTGCCGCCAATCAGGATCAGCTTGACCCCCGACTCGCGCAGGTCGGCCAGCGCCCGAAGAGTGTGGAAGTGCTGGCTGGGCACGACAGTGCGAGAGTCGCACCAGAAATCGAAGAGATCGCCGTTGATGAGCAGGGTTTCCGCTTCGCCGTGCCAGCGTTCGGTGAAGCGGATGAAGTCCCGGCGAACCGTCTCGGGTACGGCGCCCAGATGGAGGTCGGATACGATCACTGTGGGCTTAACCATTGGCTGGCGCATTATAAAGTTTTGACCAAAGCGGCCGAAAGCCCTACTGTATACAATGCGGCCTCGCGGGGTCGCGGCGCTGGGGCGCTGGCACGCCGGAGGAGGGGTGCTCGAGAGCATGCATCGGCAACGGGGGAGTCCCCCAAAAGGTGCCGGCGGAGACGTACGAGCTGCTGAAGAGGGCGCTGGATTCAGCGTCCGTAGAGGGAACAAACGACGCCCCCTCTGGTAGTTTGAGACAAATGTAAGATGATCTCGTCTTCCTCTCACAGGTCGGCAGTCGGGGGGACCTGCCGAACGCCCGGTTTGCGGACCGTTCGTGTCCTCGTCGTCGCAGGTTTGTCCGTCTTGGCGATGGCGGGGCCATTAACGGCTCAGTACGTCCCGTTCGGCAAGAACAAGGTCCAGTACACGCCCTTCAAGTGGCAAGTCCTCTCCGGTCCGCATGTCGACGTCTACTACTACCCGGAGGAAGAGGACATTGCCCGGGTCGCGCTCAGCTACGCTGAGGAGAGCTTCGATTCGCTGACGGCTCTGTTTCGCGAGCGGCCCTTCCGGCGTATCCCGATGATCATCTATTCGTCTCACCAGCACTTCGAGCAGACGAACGTGACCCGGGCGTTCTTGCCGGAGGGCGTCGCCGGGTTCACGGAGTTCCTGAAGCGCCGCATCGCGCTTCCGTTCAACGGCAGCTACGCCGATTTCCGGCACACCATACGCCACGAGCTGGTGCACTTCTTCCAGCTCGCGAAGCTGACGCGCGTTTTCGAGGAGCACCCGCGCTTCCGCGCGCCATTCGTGCCGTTGTGGTGGTCGGAAGGCCTGGCCGAGCGTTGGAGCTCGGAACAGGACAGCGAAGACGAGATGTACGTGCGCGACCTCGTGTTGAGCGGTCATCTGCCCTCGCTGATGCAGCTGACCTACATGTTCGGCTTCATCGCTTACCCGCTGGGCGGCGAGCTCCACAGATATCTGGGCGAGCGATTCGGCTATGGCAGGGTGGCGGATTTTTACGATAGCCTGTGGAAGTACAGCAGCTTCGAGCAGGCTTTCGCGGGGACCTACGGCATCACGCTGGAGCAACTCAATGCCGAGTGGCGCTACGAGCTCGAGCGGAAGTACTACCCGGAATACGAGGACCGCAAGCCGCTAGCGGTTGAGGCGCGACCGGTTGTCAAGCAGCCGCTCAACTTCAAGCCCACCCTCTACGGCGGGCCGGATGGCTCGATCGAGCTCTTCTTCATGTCGCCGCGCACCGGATACACGTCGATCTACAGCGTCTACATGCGCGGTGGCGATCAGCGCGTCCGGCCTGTGGTGCGCGGTGACAAGTCGGAGGAGTTCGAATCGCTGCACTTCTTCTGGTCGGCGCTCGATGTGTCCTCGACGGGCAAACTGGTCTTCGTCTCGAAGTACCTGGAGCAGGACGCGATCCAGATCTACGACTTGCAGAAGAGAAAGATCGTCGGTCGTTATCAGTTCCCTGACATGGTGTCGATGTCCTCGCCGTCCTGGTCGCCGGATGGCAAGAAGATCGTCTTCATCGGCCTCAGCAAGGCGGGGCCCTCCGACCTTTACATACTCGACTTCACCACGCAGGAGCACTACGCGATCACGGACGATCGCTACCTGGAGAACGACCCCGATTGGTCGCCCGACGGCCGCTACATAGTGTTTTCCTCCGACCGGACGACGAGCGGTAGCGAGGGAGACGAGAATCTCTTCCTCTACGATCTGGAGAACGGCGCGGTACGCTACCTGACCTATGGGCCCTGGCAGGATCTGGATCCCGCCTGGTCGCCCGATGGCCGCTGGGTCGTATTCAGCTCGGACAGGACCGGGTTCTACGACCTCTTCCTGGTCGATCGCGACGGACGCGGTGGCCGGCTCACGAGCTACACGGCGGGCCTCTTCGATCCCGAGTGGATGCCCGACGGCAGCGGCCTGGTCTTCGGCGCTTATGAGGACGGGACGTACAACATTTACTTCAAGGCGCTGAAGCTGGAGGAGGACCAGCCGGAGGTGCTGGTGGCGGACCAGCTCGTTGACAGGTTCGAGCCGCCGGAGCCGAAGCTCGCGGTCCGGCTGGCGGACAGGTTCGGGCCGCCGCCGCAGGACCTGGATGTCCAGCAAGGGTGGAGCTGGGTGGAGATGGACCGTCCCCTGGTGGCCGAGGCGAGCGTCAGGCCGTACAAGACCAAGTACGCCCTCGATTTCGCCGCCGGCCAGGCGGTCTTCGCACCGGGCTTCGGCTCGGCTCAGGGTGCGCAGTTCCTGGCGAGCGATATACTCGGCAATCATCTGCTGTACTTCGCGGTCGTCGCTCGAAACTTCGGTGGCAGTGTCGGCAACATCTTTGACTCCTTCGCCGGCCAGGCGATGTACCTGAACTTGTCGCGGCGCGTGAACTGGGGTGTGGGCGCGTTCCGCTGGAACGGGCGCTTCGTGGATGCGGCGTTCAGCAACATATATGTGGAGAAGACATTCGGCGGCTTCTTCGTCGCGAGCTATCCGTTCTCCAAGTTCCGTCGCCTGGAGCTCCAGACGACGCTGGAGCGCTCGAACCGGCTGGACATTCCGGATCTGCTGCAGATCGGAACGATAAACCTGTTCGACGACACGCTCTCGTTGACGCGTAAGGGCGTGATCGCGACCAACAGCGTCTCGTACGTGAAGGACAACACGCTGTGGTTGCAGACCGGGCCGATCGATGGCGTGCGCTGGAATTTCACCGTTCGCGTCGCCACTGACCTGACCTCGTCGCGGGTCGAGAACTACGCGCTCGTGGGCGACTTCCGCCGCTACTTCCGGACGTCGTTGTTGAGCGCCCTGGCGATTCGGCTCTTCGGGTTCTACAGCGATGGCGCGATCCCGTCGCGCATAGCTATCGGCGGAGCTTATACTCTGCGGCTCTATCCCTTCCTCGGCTTCATAGGCAGCCGTGTCTGGATGTTCAATGCTGAATGGCGGTTCCCCATCCTGCACGGACTGGCCCTCGGCTTCCCGTTCGGTACCATTCAGTTCCCTGGTGTTCAGGCGGCGCCGTTTTTCGACGTCGCCCAGATTTGGCTGGAGGATCGCAGCCCGCTGGGCCTCTGGGGCAGCTACGGGATTGGGTTCCGTATGCCCATCCTCTTCCCGCTGGTCTTGAGGCTCGACGTCGGCAGACGATTCAAGAGCGGAGGCCTGCCGACCGGCTTGATCCGGGGCTTCGACAAGACCGAGGTCGCCTTCTTCATCGGCTTCAACTACTGATCGAACGAGACCGATCTTGCTTGACGCTCACTGGCCCGGCCGGTAGTTTCGCAACCATTTGAGAAGAGCCACGATACTCCTCTTGACCCTGGGCGCGGCCGGGGCCGCGTGCACAAAGCGGCTCCCGGACGCGGTGCCTGTCCCAGAGCCTGGCGCACTGGTGCGTGCGCTCCAGGTGACCGGCACGCCGGACCAGCCGCAGCTCGTCGAGTTCAAGTGGCGCTACCGCGGTCGCGAGGGACGATTCTCGGGCGAAGGTGGGGTGCGGATCAACCCGCCCGACAGCGTGAGGCTCGATCTTTTGGGGCCCGGTTGGTCGGGGGTGCAGAGCGCCGTCCTCGTGGGCGACCGGGTCCGCTACATCGGAGAGCAGAAGATCCGGTTGCCGCCGCCGACGTTCATGTGGTCCATGCTGGGTATCTTCAGGCCTCCAGCGGGCATCGCGCCGCAGGCAGTGCGTAGGGGCGACTATTCGCAGCTCACCTATCAGCTGTCGGATCGCGAGTCGGTCAGTTTTCTGTTCGACGCCGCGGGATTGCTGGTGGAGGCGGAGCTCAAGGTTGGAGACGATGTGGTGCAGGAAATCCGGGTCGAGCCGGGCGATGCGGATGCGGATCCCGATGCGTACCGCTGGCCGAAGGAGGGCAGGTACCGAGATCTGGGGGAGTTTCATGAAGTTCGCATCGACATCACGGAGATTCGCGAGCATGCGCCGTTCGAGAGCCGCATTTTTGAAGCGAGCCCTCGCTAGCTTCTGCGCTCTCGCCGTCTGGGGCTGTGGAGTCTACAGCTTCTCGGGTGGCGGTGGGCTGCCCGGTCACATAGACTCGATAGCGATTCTGGCGTTCGACAATCAGACGACCCAGTTCACGCTGACGCAGGAGCTGACCCAGACGTTGCAGGACGCGGTGCCCGGCCGGTTGGGACTTAAGCCGGCGGACGAAGCGACGGCGAACGCCGTGCTCAGGGGAACGATTCTCCGATACAGCGAGCGGGCGACCAACTACCAGGAAACACCGGGTGGCCCGATAATCTTTCAGAGGCGCGTGGATATCACGATCTCCGTCGAGATATACGACGTCGTCGAAGACCAGGTTCTGTGGAGCGCGAGGTCGCTCACCGCTTCCGGCGAGTACATCCCCATCCCGGATTCGCAGGCCGAGCTCGTGGGGCGCCAGCAGGCGATCGAGAACCTGGTCCAGGCGATCATCGATGGCGCGCAGTCGCAGTGGTGAGCCGCTGATGCCGGGCGGCGCGTCACTCCGCGCACGCCGGCGCCGCCTGATGCTCTGGGTGGTGGCCGGCTTGTTCCTCGTCGGCATCTCGGGGTATAACGCGCCGGCTGGCACCGCGGTCGCAGAGGGTTCGGTGGCGACCGGCAGCGCCGTCTCCGACCTGATTCAGCAGGGCGCGAGCGTGCAGGAGGAGCGCGACCAGGCGGCGACGTCGGCCGAGCGCGGTGAATCGGGCACTCGCACGACCGCTCGTTTCCTGCTCATCCTCATCGCGATGCTGATCGTCGGTAAGACCGGCGGTGAGATGGCCGAGCGCGTCGGTCAGCCTGCGGTGTTGGGCGAACTATTGGGCGGCGTGATCGTGGGCGGCAGCGTGCTGGGCATCGTTCCCACTGCAACCGGCGACGCGATGGCGGAGACCATCCACCTCTTCGCCGAGATCGGTGTGGTGATCCTGCTGTTCGAGGTCGGGCTGGAGACCGACCTGAAGGAGATGTTCCGGGTCGGACCGGCGGCCGGGATGGTGGCGCTTGTCGGTGTTGTGGTCCCGTTCCTGTTAGGCGCGGGATACTGGTACTTCAGTGATCCTGCGCTCGGCGCTCACCCTGAGGGCGTCAGCCTGGCTAAGGTCGCGCTGTTCGTGGGCGCCACGCTGACAGCGACTTCGGTGGGGATAACGGCGCGGGTGCTCACGGATCTCGACCGCATGCACACGCGCGAGGCGCGGACCATCATTGGCGCCGCCGTCATCGATGACGTGCTGGGCCTGGTGATGCTCGCCGTCGTGGTCGGTCTGGCTGCCGGGTCCACGGTCACATTCGGCACCATCGCCTGGACTCTGGTGAAGGCCGTTGGCTTCCTGGTGTTGGCCGTGATCATCGGCAACTTCATCGGCCCGTACCTGTTCGATTTTGTCGACCGGCTGCGCGTGCGCGGAATCCTGCTGGTCTCCGCGTTCTCTTTCGCGCTCTTGCTCGCGGCGCTCGCCGATTTCTCGGACTCGGCGATGATCATCGGCAGCTTCGCCGCGGGCATCATCCTCTCATCGACGAACCAGTTCGACCTGGTGGTGGAGCGTATTGAGCCGGTTGCCGATGTGTTCACGCCCGTCTTCTTCGTCTCGGTGGGCGCGGCGGTGGACGTACGGCTCGTTCTGCCCTGGGCCGAGCAGTTCGATACCGGAGTGCTCGTCATCGGCGGTATACTCACCCTCATAGCCGTCCTCGGTAAGGTGGTGTCCGGCTGGGCCGTGCCCTGGGAGAAGATGAACCGCCTGGCCGTCGGCGTCGGTATGGTACCGCGAGGCGAGGTCGGGCTCATTTTCGCGGACATAGGCCGTCGCGGTGGACTCTTATCCGATGCGGTGTTCAACGCGGTAATCATCATGGTGATGGTCTCCACCTTCATCGCGCCGCCGCTCCTCAAAGTCATCTTCCAGCGTGACAAACAGCGGGAGGGGACGGCGGGGCCCGGGCCGGAGGCGACGGCCGCCGGAGGAGGCGCTTCGTGAGCGGGAAGGTCGTGCGCATCGCGTCACGCGGCAGCCGGCTGGCCCTGGCGCAGTCGGAACGGGTCCGCGATCGTCTCGCGGCCGCGTGGCCGGAACGGCGAATCGAGATCGTGAATATCGAGACGGCGGGCGACCGCGTGCTCGACCGGCCGCTGCCCGAGATCGGCGGCAAGGGCCTGTTCACGGAGGAGCTGGAGGCCGCGCTGCGCTCCGGCCAAGTCGACCTCGCCGTTCATTCCCTGAAGGACCTGCCCACCGACCTCGCCGCCGGGCTGAAGGTCGGCGCGGTATGCGAACGGCAGGACCCCCGCGATGCCTGGATCGCCCGCGCGGGCGGGCCCCGCGAATTGATGTTGGCGGAACCCGGGTCCATCATCGGAACCAGCTCGGAACGCCGGCGCGCCCAGGCGCTCGCTCTGCGATCGGACCTGCAGATGAAGTCGGTGCGGGGCAATGTGGAGACGAGGCTGCGCAAGCTCGATGAAGGCCAGTACGACGGCCTGATCATGGCGGCCGCGGGTCTAATCCGTCTGGGCCTCTCGGATCGGATCACGTCGGTGTTCGAATCACCGGGCTGGCTGGCGGCGCCGGGGCAGGGGGCCGTGGCGGCGGAGAGCCGCGCCGCCGACGACGCCACCGACGAATTGCTCGGCCCCATCGACGATGCCGTTGCCCGGGCCGAGACCGAAGCGGAGCGCAGCCTTCTGGCCACTCTCCAGGGAGGTTGTCAGGTGCCGGTGGGTGCCCGGGCCGAGGTTCACGGTGACGAGCTGGTATTGCATGCGCTGATAGCCCAGCCGGACGGAACGCAGGTGGTACGGGCCGAGGGACGCGGCGCGCGCGCCGAAGCGGTCGAGCTCGGGCGGAAGGTTGCCGAGGACTTGCTGGCTAGAGGCGGCGAAGCGATCGTCGCCGGCTTCAGAGAGATGGGAAGCTGAATGATCAACGTCACTCGGCCGTCCGGCCGCCTTCCGGAGGAGCTTCGTCCCGTCACGCTCCAGTTGGGCGCCGCACCGCAAGCCGAAGGCTCCTGTCTCATCGCCATGGGCTCGACCCGAGTGCTTTGCGCGGCCAGCGTTCAGGAGGGTGTACCGGCCTGGCGTGAGGGAAAGGGCGGTTGGGTCACGGGCGAATACGCGATGCTGCCGAGATCGACGACCCAGCGAACGCCGCGCGAACGCTCGGGCCCGCGCGCCCGCACGCAGGAGATCCAGCGGCTGATCGGGCGGGCGCTGCGCGCCGCCACCGATCTGGAGGCGCTGGGCCCACGGACCATCATCGTCGATTGTGATGTGCTGACGGCGGACGGCGGTACCCGTACGGCGGCCATCACCGGTGGCTGCCTCGCCCTCTGGCAGGCGTGCTCGCGGCTCGTCGCGGCCGGACGACTTGCCGCCAACCCGGTTCGACAGCTGGTGGCCGCGGTGAGCGTCGGAATCGTCGAAGGCGCGCCCCGTCTGGACCTCGACTACGCGGAGGATGTCCGGGCCGGGGTGGACATGAACTTCGCGGCCCTGGAGGACGGCTGTATCGTCGAGTTACAGGGCACCGCCGAGGGCGCCCCCTTCACTCGCGGCGAGCTGGACGCCATGCTCGCCCTGGCCGAGGCCGGCGTGGGCGAGCTGCTCAAGGTGCAACGGGACGCGATAAAGGCGCAGTCGTGAAGCTGGCGCTCGCCACCCGGAACCAGGACAAGCTGCGCGAGATCGAGCCTCTGTTCCGCGACACTCCCATCCGTCTGGTCAGTCTCGCCGACCTGGGCCTCGAGAAGAAGCCGGAAGAAGAGAAGCTGGAAAAGTACGTGAGCTTTGCCCGCAACGCGGTGGCCAAAGCCCAGTATTTCCACGATCGCACCGGCCTCCCGATGATGGCGGAGGACTCCGGCATCAGGGTCGATGCGCTGGGCGGCGATCCCGGAGCTTGCAGCAAGCGCTACGCGCCACCGGAGATGCAGGCGGAGTACGGCGTCGACCGGGCCAACAACCTCCACCTGCTGCGCCAGCTACGCGATGTGCCGGATGAGAGGCGGACCGCACACTTCCACTGCGCCGTGGCGGTTGTGCTGGAGGATGAGTCGCGGGTTTTCGGCGGCCGTGTCGACGGCGTTATCTTGAGGGAACCGCGCGGGGAAGGCGGGTTCGGGTACGACCCGCTGTTCTACCTGCCCGAACGCGGCGTCACGACGGCGGAGCTGACTGTCCAGGAGAAGAACGCGATCAGTCATCGGGGGATGGCGGTTCGGGCGTCGCGGGATTGGCTGGTTGAGAGGCTGGGGTTTGAAACACGAACGGGGCGGGGGGAGTAGTGTTTACGTAGCCCAACGAGAGGAGCCGGGGAATGGACGAAAAACTGCCGATGCAGATAGACCAGCCCGAAGAAGAACGAACCTGGAGAGATGTCGCTCAACGCTGGAAGGAAGTCGGCGAGCAGGTCAAGGACCTGGGTGACCGGCTGGGCGCCGCCTTCAGGGAAGGCTGGGATACGGAGACGGTGAGCGAGGAAGAGGCCGGCCGGCTGAGAGACAAGCTGCGCGAGCTGGGCGAGAAAATGGACCGTGCCGTGGACTCCATTCGTGAAGAGGCAAAGCAGCCCGACACGAAGGCCGCGGCGAAGGAAACCTGGGGCGCCACACGTGAGGCATCCACCCAGCTGATGGTCGAATTGCAGGACACGCTCAGCGAAGGTCTCTCGGAGGTGAACAAGCGGGTCGACGATCTGATGAAGAAGCGCAAGGAGAAGAAGGGCAAGAAGTGAGGGCGCTTCTCTCTCGACGCTCGTTGTAAGGCGAGTGACTCCGCAGACAGGTGACGAGGCGAACTGTTCCTCTTGTGCTCATGGCGGCGTTCCTCGCCGGCTCGTGCGGTGAGGGGCCGCCGGTCAGCAGCGTTAGAACCGAAGTAACGGCCCGAACCGGGTCGGACTCGGTGCTCGTAAAGGTGAAGTGGACGTCACGCGACACAGGGCTGGTCTTCCCGTGGCGCAGCTCGCCGGTTGTTGAAGGGGAGTCGCTCGTGCTGGCGGACACGGCGGCGGGGAACGAGGTCCTGTTCCAGGTGGAGCGGCCGGCGGCCGATGTCGATGCGGAGTTCTGTCTGCGCGGCCTTCGGGTCGTCGATGGTAAGGCGACGGGAGAGTCGTGCACCGAGTACGTCATCCCCGCCGAGCCTCCGCCGCTCCCCGATTCCGGCGCGATTCACGTCGCGCTCGTACACGAGACAACGCAGTACCGCAATCCGAGGTGCCTGGAATCGAAACGAGTCTGCGGACGCCGCGACGATAGCGGCGAGTGTAGCCGCTGGCGCGACGTATGCGTTCATTCCGAGCCGCAGGACACCCTGAGCTGCCTCACCGTCCGCTGGGACAGCGTACCGGGAGCGATGAGCTTCAACGCCGAGCTTCTTCGAGCCGGGCGCCGCGTTTCGGGCGTGAGCGTGAACGATGACTCGTGTCCCGCCTGCGATGATCTCGATCTCGAGGGTGGGCGCTGGCCCTGCTTCGAGTTCCAGGATGGCTGCCGCTTCAACGTCTGGCCGTACTTCTCCGCCGCCTGGTGCGTGAAACGGGGGGGCGGGTCGCAAACGCTCGAAGCGCGGATCACTGCTCTCGGCGCGGATTCAACGGTCGCAGCCGAGCGCCTCATCCAGTGGACGGTGCCGGACGGCGACGGTTCCTGAGGACCAGGCTGGATGTTTTCCCGTAGCAACTTGACTTCCATCCCGTTCTCCGGGAGATTAGGAAATCTCAGTTTATCAGGAACGGCGAAGCCGTACTGAACTAGCCCTCTAGCCCCAGGGGTCTACGTCGGTGGTAGTAGTACATCTGCCGGACTTCCCATCGTGCTATGCGCAGTTGCGCTTAGGCCGCCTGATCTCATCTGAATTCTCGGACTGTTAAGTCACCCCCAGAGGGAGGATCCCGTCATGAAGAAGTTATTCCACTTGCTCCTGTTGCTGCCGGCGCTTGCCCTGATAGCGGGTTGCCAGGCCGAGCAGCAGGAAGAGGGACCGGGAGAGATGGTTGCCGCCAGCGCGGTGGTGGAGATCCCGGTGACGAGCGCCTCGGATGCCGCCTTGGCCGACTTCAAGGCCGGGCAACGCGCCATGGACATGGCCAGGCCGCAGGATGCGAACGAGTTGTTCGAGGCCGCCGTCGAGAAGGACCCGGCCTTCGGCTTCGCGTACTTGCGCGCCGCGAACACCGCTGCCTCGTTGGAAGAGTTTAAGACCAACCTGGACATGGCAGCTGCGAATATGGAAGTAATGAGCGACGGGGAGAAGCTGCTTGTCGAAATCAACATGACGTTCCTGGACCGTGATGTAGACAAGCGCTTGCAGTTGGCCAAGCAGCTCGTGGAAGCGTACCCGGCGAGCCCCCGCGCACGGTTGACGCTTGCCAACGTGCAGGCGACGCTGCAGGAGCACGAAGCAGCGAGAACTTCGATCAAGAAGGCCCTTGAGGTGGATCCGACCTTCGTCCCGGGTCACAGGTCTCTCGGCCTGTCATATCTGTTCAACGACCCGAAAGATTTCAACCAGGCCGAGACGCATATGCAGCACGTCGTCGAGCTGGCGCCCGAAGAGGCAAGCGCATACATCAACCTTGGCGATGTTTTCCGGGCCGAGCAGGAGCTGCCCAAGGCGAGAGACTCTTACAAGACGGCTGCAGAGATCGATGCGACCAGCGCGATCGCGTTCTCGAAGAGCGGTCACGCCAACTCCTTCCTGGGCAACTACGACGAAGCGCGCGTTGATTACGACAGGGCCATCGAAGCAGCTGAAGTAGGAGGAGCCAAAGCCGCTTACGGAGGTTTCAGGGCCTACGTCAACCTCTACGCGGGTACTCCAGAGGCAGGTGTCGAGGAGATGGTGCTTCTCTTTGAGTCGCTAGACGCCATGGGGATTCCCGAGGGCCAACTCATCGGTGCGAGGATCAGCGTCCTCTCTAACCTGGCGACGATGGCGATGCACTATGGCATGATCGACGTGGCCGAGGACGCGGTGAGCCAGCGCAACGACCTGGCGAGAGAGGAAGCCGCCACGGTCGGAACCGAGGCATTCGACAGGGGGACCGAGGCGAACATTGCTATTTGGGAGGCGCGTCTGGCCACCGCCAAGGGCGAGTTCGAGATCGCCAGGTCGAAAGCCGAGGAGAACGCCAGGTTGGTGGAGCCCGAGAACAACCCCAGGAAGCTGGAGGGCTACTACGCTCAGATCGGGTTCATCAGCCTTGCGGAAGGGAACTATCCTGCGGCGGTGGAGAACTTCCGGAAGGCCAACCCGAACAGCATTTACATCAAGTACCACCTCGCCCTCGCCCTCGAGAGCACCGGTGACACGGAAGAAGCGATGCGCCTCTACACCGAAGTCGCGGAGTGGAACTTCAACGGCGTTGGCTATGCGCTGGTGAGGAACGCCGCGATAGAGAAGCTGGAGCGAGCAGCGGTATAGTCGCCCAGCATCTTCGAGGCTCAGTCGGATCGCAGGGGCCGGCTCTACGTACTTACATACATCGTAGCCGGCCCCTTTTCCGTGGCCCCCTGGTCCCCAACGTCGAGTCGGAACCCGTACGTGTGCGCGAGCCGCCGGGCCGCGTGCCGGTCCTTCAGGACGTGCCGTTGCCGACTTCGCTCCCCATCGACTTCGATATCGTCGATCTCTTGCTGGAGGAAAGGAATTGACTGGGCCTTGCCTTGACGTATCTTGAAACGTCAAGCCGGCGGCGGGCTATCAGATGGCAGCTGTGAAGATCAGATCCAAGGTCGACGAGTCGGTGTGGAGCGAGCTCAAGGCGTTCGCGCGTGACTCGCACCAGACCATCTCCGGGCTTCTCACTTGTGGCCCTGGGTGCTCGAATCGCTTGCCCGGGTCGGCTAGTATTGGGCGTGCCGCGCGGTGTTGGACGAGTTTGCGGTGCCTGTTAAGTTAGGAATCGCTGTGACAAGCCAATCGTGAACGGGGCGTGGCGCAGTCCGGTAGCGCGCCTGCTTTGGGAGCAGGAGGTCCCCGGTTCGAATCCGGGCGCCCCGATTGAACTTACAGAGTTTCAGTAGGTGCCGAGTGCACGATAAGTGCGCAACCCGACTCGCACTATTCGGTCGCCCGCCTGGCCCACCCTTCCCAGTATTGTGAGAGCTCGCGCGTTCCAGTGTGAATGGCACACCGCGGTTTCGGTCGTAGATTAGCTGCATGGCTAGTAGACCAATGCTACAGAAATTCTCGAAGCGCGTGGCCGCCCTCTACGGGACGGAGGACGATCCTGTCGGCGAAGACAGCCTTCTGGAGCGAGTGGCTGCGGGCGCGACCGTCGGAGACACGGGCTGCTTCCCGTACTCCGAGTCCAGTCGCCGCGAGTTCACCTTCGTCCTTGCGGCTCTGGTGAACTACTTCGATTACGAGTTAGTGACGTTGTTTGACAAGACATCGGAGTCTCGACCGGCTAGCTTGGCGGAGATCTCCTATTCGGTTAGGCAGCCCTTCGGCAACATCAACGCATCTCTCGAGGGCTTCACCTTCCTGGATAATTTCAGCCAGCACCGGCTTGAGCTGTCCGCCCGACTCAATATTCGCCTCGTCAGAGGCCTGCAACTGAACATCAACAGCAGAATCCTGCGTACCAAGGATCAGATCTACCTGCCCCGGGAGGGTGCAACCGACGAGGATGTGCTGCTGCGCCTGAGGGAGCTGGGGACCGACTACCGCTACTTCCTCAACTTCAGCCTGAGCTACACGTTCGGATCGATCTTCAACAACATCGTCAATCCACGCTTCAACTGAGCGATCTGCGAGCACGGCGGGCGTGCCGGCGTGCTTCACGATCAGTTGAGGCGCCCGGGGCACTTTGCGGTCATGGCTTTGCACGGCGAGGTACGAAGGCCGGGAACGGCGGGGAGCCGCTGGCTGCGCTGCTGGCTGGACCGGCTGCTGCCACCGGTGTGCCTGGCGTGCGGGGATCCGCTGTCGCGGCGTGAGAGCCGGGTGTGCGGCCTCTGCTGGTCAATGGCGCGCCGGCAGCGGCACCCGCAGTGTCCGCGTTGCGGTATCGCGGTGCAGGATACGGGGATAGCGCCATCAACCTCAAGTTGTATCGAATGTGAGAACTGGCTCCCGTATTTGCGCTGGGCAAGGGCACCGCCAGAAACGGCGACCCCGGGGCGGCTGACCGCGACGGCGCAAGCATCTCCAATTGATTCTGCCTCAGCGGCACCTTAGATTGTTAGTGCTACTCCACAACAAATGAGGTGATCGGTTGAGGACTTGGGCAGCTTAGCCCCACTGCGAGGTTATCAGCCGTGGGAGTACGTAGTAATCCTGCTCTGCGCCACGCTGGCTCGCAGTCGCATCCAGCCTAGGCACCAAGACGTCGTTTTTCCGCAAGAACTCGATCGCACCTAGTGGGGAGAAGCGGCGCAGACTTTCTTGAGATTTACTTGATCCGCTGGCGCTATCGTCGGGGGCGTTACTGCGAAGGCAGGGCTCTGACGCACGAGCGGATCACTGCCCAGCCTCGTGTCCCAGCCCCTAGAAAGGAGGTACTCATGCTAGTCTCAAGGAGTATCGCGGCCTCGCTGCTAGGCGTGGCTGTTGCAGTCGGCTGTGGCGAGCGAGATGTCCCTACCTTTAACAGCACGCCGAATGTCGCTGACGCGCTAGTTAGTTAGCGAATCCCGTTACGTCGGTAAGAAAGTGGGCGTGTGCCATAACACGGGTAGCGTGAAATCATCCTCATCGAGATCGCCCAGGCCGCTGTAGAGGCCCACCTGCGTCACGGCGACAGCTACTCTCCATGCCCGCCGACGCTACTCACACCGATTGAGAGCGAGCGGATTCCGCAGAATGACCCAGCTATTGGCTGTCCATTTCATCCCACTAGAGGATACGGTTTCCGAATCCGCTTCGATTGGGCTAGTTCTCTGAGCACGACTGAAATCGCGGGATACCGCGTATTCGCCAAATCGCGCGCCGCCACTTTCCCGATTGTGGATGCGTTCAGCGTCAACTCCGACTTGACGCTCACTAAGTGCAGCGCGTTTGTCGCCGATTTCAGCCTCGATGATTGGGAATGGATGGTACGCGCCCAAGATACCGAAGGAAACCTGAGCGAATGGAGTGAAATCGGTGCGTTCGGGTTCGAGCCCTGCAGGCTGGGAGACGGGAGCCCCTGCCGCACGCAGGCCTAACGGCCCAGAATTTCGATACCACGAACGTGCGTAGTAAATAGGTCGTGGAAGACTTGACACCCGCTTGACTCCTGAGCGGCACATTGGCGGCGGTCCTCGGCCCGTGGGGGGAGTCAGCGTCGCCTACTGTGGAATCCAACGGGGGGTTATGGCGTGGGCGTGGGCGAGGGCTCGGCGACGATCATGGCGAGAAGCGAAGGTCAGGGAGCGGAGAGAGAGCAATTGACTGCGTAACGAACGCTTCGCGTCTCGCATGGAGATTGCGTTAAGGAAACCACTTGATATGGACTGGGACAGATGAAAACGGCAAGTCTCCTCGGCCTACTGGTGTTCGGTGCGGCTGCCTTTGTCCCGATTGGCACGGTTGCTGCCGAGACGACGTTCACCGTCAACTCGACGGACGATGTTGATGACGGGACATGTGACGCCACTCACTGCAGCTTGCGCGAGGCGATCAACGCCGCAAACGCCAACTTCGGCGCAGACAACATCGCCTTCAACATCTCTGGCGCCGGCCCGCACACCATCCAGCCATTATTGGCCCTACCACCCGTCACCGACCCTGTTGTGATCGATGGCTACACTCAACCAGGGGCCAGCCCCAACACGAATCCCCCGGCGCTGGGCACCAACGCCGTACTACAGATTGAGTTAGACGGAACCAATGCGGGCAACGTGAATGGCTTCACGATTAGCGCCGGAAACAGCACCGTCAGAGGGCTGGTGATCAATCGCTTCAGTTTCAATGGTATCTCGTTAATTACGAACGGCGGCAACGTGATCGAAGGCAATTTCATCGGCGTGGACGCCACCGGTTCCGCCAGCCTGGGCAACGGCCGGGGCGTATTTATCTTCCGTGTGCCAGACAACAGGGTCGGCGGGAAAATGCCCGGAGCGCGCAATGTTATCTCGGGCAACTCCTCGGGTGTGTGGCTCCAAGACGCCGGAGCGACGGCGAATGTGGTGGAGGGCAACTTGATAGGCACCGCGGCAGATGGCATCAACCCGCTTGGGAATACCTTCGACGGTGTGATCTTCACCCGCGGCGGCCCCGTCGTTGGTGCAAGCGACAACATTGTCGGGGGGATGGCCAGCGGCGCCGGCAACACGATCGCCTTCAACGGCCGCGTCGGGGTATTCATTCAGGTAGGCAGTACCAAGAACGCCGTTCTGTCAAACTCCATCTTCTCCAACGGCGGCCTAGGAATTGACCTGCTCATTCCCTTTGGCGTGACTCCCAACGATGTAGGTGACGGTGACACGGGACCCAACAACCTGCAGAATTTCCCCGTCTTGACCTCGGCCTTCAAAGGCAGCACGACCATCGAGGGCACACTCAACAGCACCCCGAGTGCAACGTTCACACTAGAGTTTTTCTCCAACAGTGCCTGCGATCCTACCGGTCACGGGGAGGGCGAAAGCTTGCTTGGTTCGACGATGGTGACCACCGACGCCGGTGGTGATGCGAGCTTCATGGTCACCTTCCCGACGGATCTCCCGACTGGGACATTCATCACAGCAACCGCGACCGATCCCAGTAACAACACTTCGGAATTTTCCCAGTGTGCAACGGTTGCCGACTTCACCATCGCCGTTGCGCCGGCCAGCGTGACGGTGATCCGGGGGGAAGCAGCCACCTACACGGTCACGGTGGGCCCCGAAGGGGGCAACTTCGGTGGCGACGTGTCGCTCTCCTGCACGGGTCTGCCCGCTCAAGCTTCTTGCTCTTTCGCCCCAGCCACCGTCATGCCTCGTGCGAGCCCGGTCACCTCCACCCTGACGGTTTCCACCACGGCCCCGACCACGCCCACAGGCAGCTTCACTATCACCGGGACCTCGGGGTCGCTCGCACGCTCCACCATGGCTACCCTGGCTGTAACGACCGACTTCGCTACCGCGGTTACGCCGGCCAGCGTGACCGTCACCCAAAGTGAGGCAGCCACCTACACGGTCACTGTAAGCCCCGTAGGCGGCTCTTTCGACCAGGCGGTCTCGCTCACCTGTTCTAATCTGCCCTCTCTGACCTCTTGCTCTTTTTCCCCAAGCCAGGTCACGCCAGGCCCGAGCGCGGTCACATCGACGCTGACGGTTTCCACGACGGCCCCGTCGGCCCTGCTCGCACCCCCGCTTGGCGAGCAGGAGCTGCCACCTATGTTTGCGCTCTGGCTCGAACGGCTCGCGCTTGGCTTCTTCGGGCTGGTTCTGGTCGGAGTCGCCCTCGGCGGACGGCCGTCCAGGAGGCGGAGGCTCGGCCTCTATTGGCCCTTGGCGCTAATGCTGCTCGCCGCCCTGACACTGAGCACTGGCTGTGGCGGCGATGGCCAGATTACCTCACCGAGCCCCGGAACGCCCATGGGCACGTTCAACTTCAACATCGAGGGCACCTCAGGCTCGGTCGTCAAACCAATTGCGGCGACCCTGATCGTGCAGTAGGAGCGGCGACAACCGGCTAAAACTCCCGGCCACTGTAACCTTGCGACTGCTGAATGACGCCGAGTTGGCTGACGACTACTCGCCGATGCTTCAGGACTACCAGGCCACCGGGATTCTGGACAAGCAGAGCCTTCAGGCCATGGCCGCGGCCGTGCAAGCCGACTACTTCCTCCACCTCCGGGTGAGCTACGGGGAAGAGTGCTGGCAAAAGGCAACCGCGTGCGACATCCGTCAGGTGCTTGACGTCTCCGCGCACATATGGGGTTCCGAGAAAGGCGATGTCGTTTGGCAGGCCTCTGCCACCGCTGCGCGTACGGTGATTGAGGAGATCGAGAGTAGGCGGCCGATGGGCGAGTTGCTCGCCGCCGCCTGTTGGCGGCTTATGCTCGGGTTTCCTCCGGAGTAAGCGGGCGCACTCTCGGTTCCCAACTGTTGGAGCAACTGTTGGAATGCTCATGTCGGCTGTTGTCGGTTAGGGTCGGTTCCCGTCGGGAGTGGCGGGAAGGGAAGCACAGTGTTTGTCGGCTGTTCTCGTTCAGAGTCGTCCACGATCTGGAAACGGCAGCGCTTGCGATAGGCCAGCGGATAGAGGCGCTGAGGTACGTGCCAGTGTCTCATGACTGTGGGCCAGACGTAGCGTATCTGGGCGCACAAGCGGGGAAGGGCAATAGCTTCCGAGCGCTGCTGGACAGGTACGAGCGGCCCGCGCGCGTAGTGTCAAAGGTAGTGCCAACACACCGAGCGCAGGTGTCCAACAGTCAGCGCAGAATCGTCGAAATCAGCGCGCACCAGCGGATCCAGACCCGGTAGCCTGGTCGAGCTTCAGTTGCTTCGATACGATACGGCACTAAGGTCGCCTCTCAGCCCGCCAGGATTCGTTCGATCTCGCGCTTGAGCGCCGGGATCTTCGTATGGACCACATCCCAAACAAGATCGTAGTCCACTCCGAAGTAGCCGTGGATGAGCCGGTCGCGCGTGCCCGCCATCGCGCGCCATTCCACCTGCGGGTGTTCGGCCCGGAACTCGTCGGGCACTTTCTTCGCCGCCTCGCCGATGATCTCAAGGCTTCGCGCGAAAGCGCGCTTGAGCGTCTCATCGCCACGGAATTCCTCGCGGGAGAGGCTCTGGCTGGACTGAAGGAGATAGTCGGCTTCGGCAAGGATATGCCGAAGATACTCACGCGGCTCGAAGGACATCCTCCGCCTCGGCCAGGATGTGTGGCCCGATGTAGGGGCTTAAGGCCTCGGTGGTTACCAACTCAACCGGGTGCTTCAGAAGACCCTCCAGCAAATCGCAGAGCTGAAGAAAGTGATCGAAGCTCTTCTGGTCGGGATAGAATTCTACCAGAAGATCGACATCGCTGTCTGGTCGGGCCTCGCCGCGGACGATGGAGCCGAAGAGCGCTAGGCGACGTACGCCCAGGCGCCGAATCTCATCCTCGGCCTCCTGCAGACGAGTAATTACCCCACGACGAGTGAGTGAGTGCGTGCCCATGAATTCAATCTAGACCATCGGACAAGAGAACGCTACGCCAATGGTGACGCGTAGTGAGAAAAGTAGTGCCAACACACCGAGCGCAGGTGTCCAACAGTCAGCGCAGAATCGTCGAAATCAGCGCGCATCAGCGCTGATGGGCGCCGGTTTTCGGCTTTGGCAGCAGGAGGTCGCCGGTTCGACTCCGGGCGCCCCGATTCTTCTGTGCGACGGTCCACAGTAGGCAGTAGACGGTGGGAGTCCTATTCATCCTGGTGCCTGGACGGTCGGCCTCTCCGACGGCTACTTGCTTTTCGCAACCCAGAATCGAGCGTCACTAGTTCCGCTTCGAGAGTTCTTGCCAGCCAGAGGCAGGCCGCATCGTAGACGGTCAACTTCTCGCTCTCAGCCAGGACCACTACGTCTTCGGTCGGCACAGGAAGTTCCTGCAAATCCATCCTCTCGAAATGGTCTAGCATTTCTAGCAAACCGGCGCGCTGTTCCGGGTATCGCCCCAGCTTCTTAAGGCAGATGCTAGCCATCTCGTAGCGGAGGAGGGTTGGCGCGGTGAGCGTAGCACCACTGAGACGTCGCGCGACATCGCGTGCCTTGGGCTCGCCGAACAGAAGCGCGCCGAGCGCCGATGCGTCGACGACCTTCAGTTTACCGGGCATCGCGGTCGGAGCGAACCATCGACACTGTCTCCTCCTCGGTCCGCAGCTTCAGCTCCCGAACGCGACGCAGAATGTCCTCGGGTGTGACCCGCTCGTTCCCCCCGGCCGCCTCCTCCAGGATCGTTAGGAGTTGACCTTGCAGGGAGCGGTGATGCTGCGCAGCTAGCGACCGCAGCCGCTCGGCCAGCTCATCGGGCACGTTCTTGATCGAGAGGTTTACCACCATCCAGCACCCTCGGGTGAGGGTCTAATCTGGATCCAAAATAGATCCACTCGCCGGGGCCTGTCAACAGCCCGTCGAGTAGTGTCAGACGTAGTGCCAACACAGTCAGCGCTGATGTCCAACAGTCAGCACAGAAACGTCGAAATCAGCGCGTATCAGCGCTGACCAGCGCCTTTGGGAGCAGGAGGTCGCCGGTTCGAATCCGGCCGCCCCGATTCTTCAAACCCCTGGTACCGCCAGGGGTTTCGTCATTTCTGCTCCTCACCCCCGGAACCGCCTGTGTGACCTAGCTGTGTGACCTCCGGTCCTGACGGCGGGCGCTCCGTGTCGCCCAAACGATAGAGATTATTGCTCTTGACAGCGAAAAGCAGGAAGCGTAGTCTCTTGCCTTCTTTAGGGATCAACCCGGCGGCGACTTGCCGTTGGCCCACGAATTTCTGAGCGAGTTAGACGTAGATAGTCCACACGCATACCCCAACCTGAAGGAGCTTAGGAATGGACAGTCGCGGCGCACTCAAGATCATGGGTACCGCTGGCGCGGTACCTCACGTGCGCAGGGAGGTGGTCATGCCGAGACCACGCATCATCGCCGCCATCGCGGTGCTGATCGCTGTATCGATTTCCTGCACTTCTGAGCAGACGCGCAACGAAACCGTGGCCGCACATACGGCGACCGGGGCTCTCGACCGCACTGTCTTGCCGGTGCCCGAGCCCGAGTACCAACCGATCACCGAGCTGGACGCGCGCAATGCTGAGGCTCCGCCACCGTTCGTCGTCGCGCCACCGGAGGGCGCGCCCAACGTCGTGATCGTGTTGATCGACGACATCGGCTTCGGTACCGCGAGCATGTTCGGCGGCCCCATCCAGACGCCGACCCTGGACCGGCTCGCTGAAGGCGGTCTGCGCTACAACCAATTCCCCACCACGGCGCTGTGCTCGCCCACCCGCATGGCGATCCTGACTGGCCGCAACCACCACTCGGCCAACGCTGGCTCGGTCATGGAGGTGGCGACCGGGTTTCCCGGCAACCAGGGTAGGCGGCCTCAGAGTGTCGCGCCGCTCGCTGAGATGCTCCGGCTGAATGGCTACAGTACGGCGGCCTTCGGCAAGTACCACGAGACGGCACCATGGGAGGTGAGCGTGTCAGGCCCGTTCGACCGCTGGCCCACGCATTCGGGCTTCGACAAGTTCTACGGCTTCATCGGCGGCGAGACCAACCAGTGGGCGCCGCTCCTCTACGACGGGACGACAAAGATCGAACCGCCCGACGACCCCGACTACCATTTCACTACCGACATGACCGACCAGGCGATTGGCTGGGCGCGGTACCAACAGTCGCTCACGCCGGACAAGCCGTTCTTCATCTACTTCGCCACCGGGGCCACGCACGCACCCCACCACGTTCCCGCGGAATGGATCGCGAGGTACGAGGGCAAGTTCGACAGTGGTTGGGACGAGTACCGCGAGCAGACGCTGGCGCGGCAGATTGATCTGGGCGTCGTGCCCCCCGGCACCAAGCTGGCGCCCAAGCCGGACGACATCCCGGACTGGGACAGCCTTCCGGCAGCAGAGAAAAAGCTCTACGCCCGCCAGATGGAGGTCTTCGCGGCCTTTGCAGAGCACACGGACCACGAGGTCGGGCGGCTGGTCGACGCCTTGGAAGCGATGGGCGAGCTGGACAACACCCTCTTTCTCTATGTCTTCGGTGACAATGGCTCCAGCGCCGAAGGCGGGCTAGCCGGGACGTTTAACGAGACCGTCGTGCTGAACGGCCTGTCGGACCCGGTCGAAGATCAGTTGAAGCGCCTGGATGAGTGGGGCGGCCCCATGTCCTACCCCCATTTCCATGCGGGTTGGGCCGTGGCCACGAACACACCGTTCCACTGGACCAAGCAAGTCGCCTCGCACTATGGCGGCACGCGCAACCCACTGGTCCTCCACTGGCCCGAGGGCATCAAGGCGGAGGGGGAGATCCGCTCCCAGTGGCACCACGTGACGGACATTGCCCCGACAGTGCTGGAGGCCGCCGGTCTGCCATTCCCGACGTCGGTCAACGGCGCGAGGCAGAAGCCGTTCGAAGGGGTGAGCCTGATCTACTCCTTCGATGATCCGGATGCCGCGGATCGTCACACGACGCAGTACTTCGAGATGTTTGGCAATCGTGCCATCTACGACGACGGTTGGGTGGCCGCTACCAAACACCGGACGCCGTGGGCATCGGCGCCGGATGGACCGCTCGATCAGGACGCCTGGGAGCTGTACCACGTCGCCGAGGATTTCAGCCAGACGAACGACCTGGCCGCGTCGAACCCGGCCAAGCTGCGGGAGCTCCAAGGCCTCTTCATGGAGGAAGCGATCAAGTACAACGTGCTCCCCCTCGACGACCGGGTCTTCGAGCGTTTCAACGCCGCGATCGCCGGTCGGCCGGATCTGATGGGGGACCGGACGTCGCTCACGCTATACGAGGGGATGACCGGCATGATGGAGAACGCCTTCATCAATGTGAAGAACCGTTCGCACACCATCACCGCAGAGGTCGAGATCCCGCGAGAAGGCGGGGAGGGTGTCATCCTAGCCCAGGGTGGACGGTTCGCCGGTTGGAGCCTCTACATGAAGGGCGGCAAGGTGTCTTACGTCCACAACTGGGTCGGCAGGGAGCGGTACACCATCACCGCCCCGCAGCGGCTGCCCCCCGGCAAGGCGACGATTCGCTACGAGTTTGCCTACGACGGCGGCGAGCCCGGCTCGGGCGGCACGGGCACGATCTTCGTGAACGGGGAGAAGGTCGCTGAAGGACGGATCGCGAAGACCACCCCTTTCCTCTTCTCCGCCGACGAGACCGCCGACGTGGGCGTGGATGAGGCCACCCCGGTGACCGAGGAGTACAAGGAGCGTTACAACGAGTTCACCGGCAAGATCGAGAAGGTGACGGTAGAGGTAAGTTAGGCGCCCTGACTTCTAACCCTGGCGTTGTTGTTTCCGGTATTCCTGCCGGGCCTTGCAGAGGCCGCCGTAGCACAGGACCGGCCCAACATTGTCCTGGTTTTCATGGATAACTTCGGTTGGGGGGAACCCGGCTTCAATGGCGGAGGGATCATTCGCGGCGCGGGTACGCCGCGGCTCGATGAGTTGGCAAGCGAAGGTCTTCGATTGACCAACTTCAACGTCGAAGTTCAATGCACGCCATCTCGCTCTGCCATCATGACCGGTCGCTACGCGATCAGAAGCGGCAATGGCGTCGCTCCGCTGGCCGGGGGCGTTTACGGACTTGTTCAATGGGAAGTCACCATGGCCGAAATGCTCTCCGATGTCGGCTACAGCACGGCCATGTTCGGAAAGTGGCATCTGGGCCGCACCGAGGGGCGTTTCCCAACCGATCAGGGATTCGATGAATGGTATGGGATTCCCAACTCCAGCGATGAATCGGCCTACTCATCGCTGCAAGGATTTGCGGAAAGCGGGGTAGAAGAAACTTATGTCATGGAAAGACGCAAGGGCGAGGCGCCAAGGAATGTTCGACCCTGGAATCTGGAGTATCGCCCGCTGATCGATGTCGATCTGACCGACAGGGCGATCGATTTCATGCAGCGCCAGGCGGAAGCCGACAATCCTTTCTTCCTATAGCTCCCGTACACGGCGACGCACGTTCCGCTCATGCCCCATCCGGACTTCGATGGAGCGACGGGGAATGGGAACTGGGCCGACCTGCTCCATCAAATCGACCAGCTCAACGGAAGGCTTCTGGACGCGATCGATGAGCTGGGGATTCGCGACAACACGCTCTTCATCTTTACCGCGGATAACGGACCGGAGGGAGCACCCCCCGGAAACATCAATGCTTCGCTCGAGCCCGCGATCCCGGGATCGGCCGGCCCCTGGCGCGGCACCCTGTTTACCGGATTCGAAGGCAGCCTGCGGGTCCCCTTTGTCGTTCGATGGCCCGGCAGGATTCCGGCCGGCAGCGCGAGCAATGAAGTTGTTCACGAGATGGACCTCTTCCCGACCTTCGCGCGAATCGTTGGCGGCGAAGTCCCCGAGGATCGCGTCATCGACGGCGTAGACCAGACCGATTTTCTCCTTGGAAACCAGGCTGAGTCCAACCGTGAGGGCGTCATCGTTTACATGGGGAACGAAATCTTCGGCGTCAAATGGCGCAATTGGAAATTGAACTTCAGCGAAATGGAGACCGTATACAGCGAAAACAAGCAATACAACTTTCCTGCGGATCTACAACCTGCTGACAGACCCCGGCGAGACCGAGAGCAGGCTCATTCCGGATTCCTGGGTCGCGAAGGCCGGTTTGGTTCAGTTGGGAGAGCACTTGGCGTCGCTGAGGGCACATCCACCCGTTCAGCCAGGAACGCTGGATCCTTACCAGCCACCCGAGTGACGAAGACTATCATCGGGACAGAGCAGCTAACAAGGCGGTCCGCTGGTCGTACGGCGGCCCCGTGGCGCTGGTGAGCGCTGGTTCTCGGCGGTCCTACGTATTGTGTCACATCCGCCGCGTGTGTATCGTGTGGCTTCTTGTTTCCTAGTTGCTGGAATACACGAAGCGAACCGCGCGCTATGTTATATCGCCCGGACCAATAAGAGAACTTCGAGTTCTTCCGGGACAAGTACTCTCGTCCGCAGTCCGATGCTGCCCGAGAGGTGGAGCGCACGGTTCTCGGACATGCGGTGGGTCTGAACGGCTATACTACAGTCGAACAGGCCGACGGGCTCCGTGACGTTCTCCTGCTGGGCCCGACCCACCGGCTCCTGGATGTGGGCGCGGGGCGCGGGTGGCCGGGGTCCCACCTGGCTGGTTCGAGTGGCTGCCGACTCGTATCCACGGACGTCCCCCTTGACGCTTTGTGGGAGGCCAAATCCAATCTCGAAGCCGCAGGCTTGCGGGAGCGTTCTGAGACTGCTGCAGCGGATGGTCGGGCGCTGCCCTTTCGATCGGAATGCTTCGAGGCCGTGGTTCACGCCGATGTGTTGTGTTGAATTCCAGACAAGCTCTCTGTGTTGAGAGAATGTCAGAGGGTTCTCGCACCGGACGGTCGGATAGCGGGTTACATCATCCACACTCCGAGTGGCCTAACGCTGAGTGAGCAGCGGAGAGCCACCGAGTTGGGGCCATCGGGGGTTGTCGCGCCGGCGTCGCCGGAGGAACTGACCCGTGCGGCCGGCCTGTCGATGATCGCTCGGAAAGACGTCACCAGCGCTTTCCTCGCCACGTGTGAGGCGATCCTGCGGGCTCGCGAACGGCACGCAGCCGCGTTGCGAGCCGCGGAGGGCGATGAGGCTTACGAGGAAGAACAAGCTAAGAAGGAGTCAATGCGGGAGGGGATTCATGCAGGCGCCCATCGCCTGGCAGCTATGGCACATGGCTCGGGTCGAGGACGTCGGTGTGAATCGGCTGGCCACCGATGGGACGCAGGTGCTCTACGATGGTAACTGGCAACAGCGGATGAATGTTTCCCTGAGGGAGTGGGGAACCAGCATGCGCGAGGAAGAGGTCACCGACCTGGTGGAACGGATCGACGTCCCGGCGCTTCTCGATTACCGGCAGGCTGTGGCAGAACGTACAGTCCAAGTAGTGGGTCGGCTGGGGACCGAGAATCTCGATGGCGTCGCGGATCAAGACTACGTGATAATCGGCGCGGTTGATCTGAATTTGACCTCGGCGGAAATCTATGTTAGAATTATTGTTCCTGCCCGGTCGCTTTTCCTAGGGCCAATCCGCTTGTATCTCGACACGGGGGAGATGACAACGAGCTGGGACACGTTGCTCGTTCTCCGTCGACTGCCGCGGGACCGTTTCTATGCGACCTCAATACGCCTGGACGACATTGCTTACCGTCGCCGTGATCGGTTGCGAAGCCCCTGATAGCGAACGCACGACGGCGGTCAAGGCGCCTCCGCCCGAAATCGTCCAATGGGACATACCCATCGAGATCAACGGTGCGGTGGAGAGGTGGATGGGCTACTACCGAACCGAAGGCCGGGAGAGCTTCGAGATCAGCCTCGCCCGCGCGGGTCGGTACGAACGGCTCATGCGCGAGACGTTCCGCGAAGCGGGACTGCCCGAGGATCTCGTCTACATTCCGTTGATCGAGAGCGGCTTCCAGGCCACAGCCTACAGCCGGGCGCGAGCGCTCGGGCTGTGGCAGTTCGTGCCCAACACGGCGCGGATCTATAAGCTCGAAATTTCCTACTGGGTGGACGAGCGCCTCGACCCCATCGCGGCAACCGTCGCTGCGGCGGACTACCTGGGAGACCTACAGCGCGAATTCGGCGACTGGTACCTGACGTTGGCCGCCTACAACGCGGGGCCGGGTCGTGTTCATCGGGCGATCCGCCAGGCCGGGAGCCGGGACTACTGGATACTCTCCAGCCGTCGCGCGCTGCGCCGTGAGACCCGCGACTATGTCCCGAAGCTCATCGCTGCCGCGCTGATCGCCAAGCAGCCGGAGCAATACGGGGTCCGGAAGCGGTCCGAGCCCATCCATACATTCGACATCGCCTACGTTCCTGATGCCACGAGCCTGGATGTCGTAGCCGCCGCCGCCGGCGTTCCGCTCGAGGAGATCATGGCGCTCAACCTGCACCTGATCCGCGGCGTGACCCCTCCCGGACTGCGCTACCCGGTTCGCCTACCGGCGGGGACGGCTCGTATCTTCGCGGAGTCCTACGCAGAAGTGCCGCCGTCCGAGCGCGTGCGCTCCGTCGTGCACTTCGTGCGGAGGGGCGATACCCTGGAGCGGATCGCCAAGCGTTATGGAACCGGGATATCGGCCATCCGTGCGGCGAACGACGATCTCGACCCGAGAAGGTTGTTGGCCGGCCAGCGCCTGCTCATCCCCGGCGCCCGGAACGTACCTGGGCTTGCCGACTGACCCCCGACTTCTCCCCCCCGCTTCTGTGCGAACGACATGGGAATCGGTTGAAGCCGTCGACCAGCGGCGTCGACGCTGGGCCGGTTTCTCATGGGGCTCGAGGATCAGGCTACGTCCCGCGAGTGCGACACGCGGCCAACCAAGAGACGTATGACGCGTCCCTCCTCAGAAACCCTGTGACGTATACGTTTTGATGTCCCGTGGGATTGTATATCCGTTGCGAAAGTCTCTGGTCGCTCAATGGCCGCTCGTTGCTTTCAGACCTGCCAGTTTGCATTATGAAGGCAGCCCAACACCTCGATAGCGGTGGCCCCATGTCGAGCTTCAAGCAGTTCATCACAGAGATCCACCGGCGCAGCCTCTGGCAAGTCTTGCTGATCTACGTCGGCGGTGCTCTCATCGCATATCAAGCGGTCCAGGCCCTCACCGAAGGACTCGGCCTGCCGCCGTGGCTTCCTGGCCTGGCAGCGGTTCTGTTCATCGTGGGTCTTCCCATCGTTGTGGCGACGGCGTTCGTGCAGGGAGGCGGACCGCTCAGGGGCCAGTCCGACCCCACACTGATACCGGAGAGCAGTGATCCGCTCATCTCTGGTTCCACAAGCGGCGGAGCGCGGCGGCTGTTCACCTGGCGAAACGCTCTTGGCGGTGGCGTGCTGGCGCTGGCGCTGTGGGGCGTCGTCGCTGCGGGTTGGCTGCTGTTCGGAGAGCGAGCGGAGCAGATTGTCGAGTTGGCTTCCATAGAGCGGAAGTCCATCGCCGTTTTGCCCCTCGCCAACCTGAGTGGCGACGAGCAGACCGATCCATTTGTGAATGGCATCCATGATGACATTGTGACTCACCTGTACAAGATCGGCGACCTCAGGCCGATCTCTCGTACTTCGGTCATGGAGTACGCGAATACGACGAAGAACCTCAGGCAGATCGCTGAGGAGCTGGGCGTGGCGACGGTTCTGGAAGGAGGTGTTCAGCGGTCAGGAGATCGAGTGCGCATCAACGTTCAGTTGATCGATGCCGAGACAGACGAGCACATTTGGGCTGAGGTCTATGAAGAGGAGCTGACAGCAGAGAACGTCTTCACGATCCAAACGGACATAGCCCGACGTATCGCCTTGGCGCTCAAGGCGCAGCTTGCTCCCGACGAACGGGAACGCATCGCCGCGCGGCCCACCGACAACCTCGAGGCTTACGAATACTACTTGCGTGCAAGAGCTGAAGGTTCGATCAACATGCTGGAGCGAGCCGTCGAGCTAGACCCTGATTTCGCAGTAGCCTGGGCGGAAATAGCAAAGGCCCGGCTGCGTTTATGGTTTAGGCGTGTGGACACAAACTCACGCTATAGAGGCGTCGAGGCGCTCAACCGAGCTATCGACCTGGCTCCCTATGCTTTCGAGACTCAGATGGCGCAAGCGGCATATCACCGGACGGTTACCCAGGACCCCCAACGGCAGTTGGAGCACCTGCAAATCGCAGAGACTCTTCGGCCGAACGACGCTGACTTGTTTGTCTCTATGGGAGAAACGCTACGATACGCTGGTCGGTGGGATGAAGCATTGGCTGCCTTCGGGAAAGCAGCCGAACTCGATCCGCTAAACGCTGGCGTCGCGTTCAGGTTGGGAGTCACCAGCAAGTTTCTGGGCCGATTCGCCGATGCTGAGCGGTATTATAATCGGGTTGTTGCTTTGAGTCCTTCAAACCGAACCTATGACACGAAGTTTATATTCCTATTGGAAGGGCTCGGCGATACGATAAGAGCGCGCCAGTTTGCCGATCAACATCCTGAGATCTCCGAATCGTGGCTGGCCCGGCTCAACTACGTGCGCCGCGACTATGAAAAGGTAATCGACTTCATTCTCTCTGAAGGACGTCTACGTAGCTACTTACCGAAAATATACTACGCGATGAACGAGCGTGAGCGCCTTACAGCCTTAGCAGACTCCATGAGGCCCTTGCGTGAAACGCAATTGGATAAGGCGATCGAGGCGCAAGCGGCTCCGACGAGCATTGCATTCGCACACGCCCGTTTAGGGATTCAATACGCATACCTCGGAGAACGCGAGGCGGCGATCCGTGAGGCGGAGAAGGCCATGGAGACATACCGCGTGTCTGTGGATGCGTTCAACTACAATAATCACCTTGGTAACGTGGCAGGCATCTACATCCGCACGGGCGACCACGATCAGGCCATCGACCATTTGGAGACGATGTTGTCCATTCCGGGCGAGCGGACAGTGGCGTGGCTACGGCTGGACCCGTTCTACGATCCTCTCCGCGACCGCCCACGCTTCCGGGCGCTGCTTGAGAAGTACGAGTAGCCGCTCGTTGCTCTGCCTGTGCTCAGTTAGCATCATGTGGCAGCCCAATTGACCCAACCCAGGAGCATGCCACGACGAGGTGCTGGCCAACGGCATCGTGCCGCTCAACGTGCTCGAGAGTCAGATCGAAGCCTATATACAGGCGCGCTGGATCAGCGATTCGGCAGAATCGGTCCGATAAGAGCACATCGTTTTACCCGGTTGCAGCGATGGCGTCGGTCGCCCAAATTGTATCGATAATCGTTAGCCTCAACGATCCATAGACAGCGACTCGTGCGACTCTATAGCGGTGCCTCACGCACACGCCGGCGGCTCGGCCGTCGACCGGTGCTCGGCGAGCATTTGGGCACCGGACTCGTTGCACACCTCCCGTCCTCGCCCAGTCTATGATCCCCGGGCCTGACGTCCCCCGAGCCCACGAGACCGTACTAGATCTCGTATGCCGTCTTCTGCTTGAAAAA
>FXBF010000058.1_pt1 | contig 29411 bp, 12 predicted proteins | sample 5335321 | NCBI WGS metagenome assembly FXBF01 (sample SAMEA103928391, study PRJEB20085) | sediment metagenome | isolation source: sediment
TACCACAACAGGCGCCTGCGACCCGCAAGCGTCATCGGTGTCGCCGCGGGTGCGGGCCTGCGCCGGTCACGCGGGCGCGGGGAACAGCCCGCGGGGACGCCACAGCAACACCGCCGCCATCAGAATGTAGATACCCATGGAGGCCAGCGAGGCACCGGCGCCATCGGCCGCGGCGGCGGGCAGAAACACCCTCAGCAGCGTCGGCAGGAAGGCGCGCCCGAGGGTATCGACGAGCCCCACCAGCAGCGCGCCGAGGAACGCGCCGCGAATCGAGCCCAGGCCCCCGATGACGATGACGACGAAGGTCTCGATGAGGATACTTTCACCCATGCCGGACTCCACCGCCAGGATCGGTGCCGCCATCAGGCCGGCGAGGCCCGCCAGCCCCGCGCCCAGGGCGAAGACCGCGGTGTAGAGCATCGGCGTGTTGATGCCGATGGCTTCCGCCATGTCGCGATTGCTGGCGCTGGCGCGGATCTGCATGCCCAGACGCGTACGCGCGATGAGCACATAGAGAAGACCCGCTACCGTCAGGCCGGTAACGATAATCGCCAGCCGATAGGCGGGATACGGCACGCCGGGAATCAATTCCACGCTTCCCGCGAGCGCCTCGGGCACATCCATGAACAGCGGCTGGCGACCCCACACGAGCTGCACCAGGGCGTTGAAGAACAGGATCAAGCCGAAGGTGGCGAGCACCTGATCCAGATGATCGCGCGCATACAGACGCCGCAGCACCACTATCTCCACCAGCCAACCCACCAGGGCAGCCGCCGGCAGGGCTGCCAGCAGGCCGAGCACGAAGCTGCCGGTCGCCTGGGTTACCGTGGCAGCGACGAAGGCTCCGAGCATGTACATGGAGCCGTGGGCCAGATTGATGAGCCGCATGATGCCGAACACCAGCGTCAAGCCGGCCGCCATCAGAAACAGCATCACCCCGAGCTGCAGCCCGTTGAGGATCTGTTCGAGGAGCAGCAGCATGGGTTACATCTTGCACTCCTTCGCGTAGGCGTCACCGCGATCGGTGAACACCTTCTTCACCGTACGATTGGTGTAGTTGCCGTCGGCGTTCTTGATCACTTCACGCACATACAGATCCTGAATCGGATGCTGGTTCGGGCCGAAGCGGAAAGCACCGCGCACCGAGTCGAAATTGGCCCGGCGCAACGCGGCCCGGAAGGCGCCGGCGTCGGCGAGATCGCCGCCGACCGCCTTCAAAGCGCTGCCGATGAGCCGGGCGGCGTCGTAGCCCTGGCTCGCGTACAAGGTCGGGTAGCGGCCGTGGGCTGCGCGGAAGGCGGCCACGAACTCGCGGTTGGCGGCGTTGTCGAGATCCCAGTTCCACTGGGAACCGTTGTGCACACCGACGGCGGCGTCGCCCACCGCCTTGAGCAGGCGTTCATCGAAGGAGAACGCGGGCCCGAACACCGGGATCTGTTGGCTGAGCCCCGCCTGGGAATACTGCTTGAGAAAATTGATCCCCATGCCACCGGGCAGAAAGAAGAACACGGCATCGGGTTTCGCCGCGCGCAAGGTGGCGAGCTCGGCGGCATAGTCGGACTGCCCGAGCTTGGTATAAACCTCGCCGGAGATCTTGCCTTTGTAGTAGCGCTTGAATCCGGCCAGGGAATCCTTGCCCGCGGGGTAGTTCGGCGCCAGCATGTAGACATTGCTGTATCCCTTGTCGGTGACGAACTTGCCCGTCACCTCGTGAAGGTTGTCGTTTTGCCATGCGACGTTGAAGTAATTCTCGTTACAGCCACTTCCCGCCAGCTTCGACGGACCGGCGTTGGGACTGATGTAGAAGACGCCGCTGCGTACCACCTTCGGCACCACGGCCATGGCGACGTTGGAGAAAACGATGCCGGTGAGGATCTTGATGTTGTTGCGCTTGATGTAGCGCTCGGCGATCTGCTTGCCGCGCTCGGGCTTGCGGCCGTCGTCTTCCACCAGCAGCTCGATGTCGACGCCGCCGAGCTTGCCGCCTCCCAGCTCCATGGCGAGACGAAATCCATCGCGGATCTCTTCGCCGAGGTATCCGGCCTTGGTGGAGAGGGTCGTGATCATCCCGATTTTGACCGCGTCGGCGGCGACCGCGCCACTGACGGACCAGATGACGAGCACGGCTATGATTTTCAGTTTTTTCAGCATGATTGCTCCTCTTTCTATGGCGTGGTTGAAAGCCAGGAATGCCTCCAGAGTGCCGTGCCGGCACCGGCGTGACAACCAGAGTGCCACGGATCAAGCGCGGTCCTGCATGAGGATCAACGAATAATCAGGCAGCTGACATCGGACAAATTGGTAACCTTGCGCGACACGCTGCCCATGAGCATACCCTTGACTTGGCCGAGGCCGCGGGTGCCGAGGACGATGAGATCGACCTTGCGGCGTTTCGCGTAGCGCAGGATGACCGTCGCCGGGTCGCCGTGCTCCAGGGCCGACTTGACCGTGGTCGCGCCCTTTTTCATGGCACGGGTGTGCGCGTCACCGAGAATTTTCTTGCCGACGAAATCGAGGACGTCCGAGCGGGCGCCGGCGATTTTTTCCACTTCCGCCATCTTCTTGAGCTCCGGCGGCAGCTGCATTTCACGTACCGCGTAGAGCAGATGCAGCGTGGCGCCGTACTTGCTGGCCACGTCGGCGGCCAGGTTGATGGCGCGATTGGACGCCGGCGACGCATCGGTCGCCACCAGGATATTTTTCAGCATAGGATCCCCCTAGTCAGGCCGGTGTCAATCCCCGCATGCGCTCGTTGCGCCTTCTCAGCATTTCCAGCGCAGTGAGGAGGAAAATGGAGAGAATCACCAGAACCGTCGCGACCGCCAGAATGGTCGGGCTGATCTGCTCGCGAATGCCGGAGAACATGCGTCTCGGAATGGTGTACTCCTCGACGCCGGCCAGGAACAGCACCACCACCACCTCGTCGAAAGAAGTGATGAACGCGAACAGGGCGCCGGAAATCATACCCGGTAACACCAGCGGCACGGTTATCTTGAAAAAGGTCCGCAAGCCGTCCGCTCCGAGGCTCGCCGATGCCCGGGTCAGACTCTGGTCGAAGCCCACCAGGGTCGCGGTAACGGTAATGACCACGAAGGGTGTGCCCAGCGCGGCGTGGGCCATAATCACCGGCAGCAGGTGCAGGCCGCTCCAGATCCGAGTCAGCTGGCGTGGCGTGATACCGAGCTGGGAGTAGAAAAAGTACATACCGACGGCGGTGATCACCAGGGGCACGATCATGGGCGAGATGAGAATTCCCATGATCAGGGTCTTGAAAGGCAATCGACTGTTGCTGAGGCCCACGGCCGCAACGGTGCCCAGACTGACGGAGATCAGGGTGGCAAAAATGCCGATGATGATGCTGTTCTTGATCGCCAGGCGCCAGACGGCGCTTTGCTCACCGACGAGAAAATTCTCGTACCAACGCAGGCTGAAGCCGGGCATGGGATAGGTGAAGTAGGGCTCGGCATTGAACGACAGCGGAATGATCGCCAGGATCGGCGTGATCAGGAACAACAGGATGGCGCCGCAGATGACCCGAAATGTAATGAACCAGGTCCTGCCGAGAGGACCGACGTACTCGGGGAGATTCTTCAGGCCCCTGATGGAAGCGCGCACCGCCACTGCCAGGCATACCAGGAGCACCGCGTAAACGAGTAGCGTGACCATTTGTCTACCCCAGCTTCATGTTGTCGATGCCGACGAGCTTGTCGTACAGAACGTAAACGACGAGCACTCCCGCCAGCAGGATTCCGCCCAGGGCCGACGCCAGGCCCCAGTTCAGCGAGCGGTTGGTGTGATCGGCGATGAAGTAGCTGACCATCTGGTCGGTGGGTCCGCCCACCAGCGCGGGCGTGATGTAGTAGCCGAGCGCCAGGATGAACACCAACAGCCCACCGGCACCGATGCCCGGCAGCGACTGCGGGAAATACACCCGCCAGAAGGCCGTCCACGGTGTCGCGCCAAGCGAGCGCGCGGCGCGCTCGTAGCTCTGCGGGATGTTTTTCATGACGCTGTAGATGGGCAGGATCATGAACGGCAGCAGTATATGGGTCATGGCGACCAGCACACCGAAGCGATTGTAGATGAGCGGGATGCGCTCGTTGATGATACCCGTGAACATCAGCAGGTCGTTCAACACGCCTTCGGTCTGCAGCACCACGATCCAGGCGGTGGTGCGCACCAGCAGCGAGGTCCAGAACGGCAGCAGCACCAGGATCATGAGCAGATTGCTGGCGCGCAGCGGCAGATTGGCCAGCAGATAGGCGACCGGATAGCCGAGCAACACGCTGAACAGGGTGACCAGGCCGCTGATCCAGAAGGTGCGCACCCATACGGAGTCCCATCCGGTCAGAAAATACAGCTGTCTGTTCTCGGGTTCCGCGACGATTTCCCCCTGCCAGTCCCTCGACATATCCAGGGCCTTCAGATAGAAGGAATCCGTGTAGGGTTTGCCGACCTCCTTGAAGGTTGCCCAGACGTCGCGATCCCCCCACTTCTTGGAAATCTCGAGGAATGTGTCTTTCCACCGGCCCTGCATGAAGGGGCCGGTCTGCAGGCGCCCGACCTTACGCGCCGTCTTGACCATCAGGCTGCGCATGCCCCCCATGTCGTAGTTGAGCCGCGTGGCGGCCCTGCCGATGGTGCGGTCTTTGCCGGCACGCGCAATTTCTTCGGCCAGCGCCGCGTACACCGCTTCCGGGGGCGTCGGTGCGCCGCTCGGATCCCACGCGTCCAGAGCCGCCAGGGTCTTGGGGAACAGCCCGTAGACCACCGGATTGTCGAAGCTGTAGACCATCATGCGCACGATCGGCGCCAGGAAGGCAAAGCCGATGAAGAGCAACAGCGGCGCCACCAGCGCCATGGCGCGCAGCTTGTTCCTGCGCTCTGCGCGGGCCAGGGCGGCCTTCAAGGTTTCGCCGCCGATTACCTCGACGTGTTCCGATGCTTGTGCCATTGCCATGGTGCTTGGTCCTTAGATTATTCGGCGCAAAGCCGGTGCCGCGGGCTCGTCCCGTCAGCGGGCCAGCCATGTGGTGAAGCGTTCATCCATCTCCTGCTGGTTGTCCGCCCACCACTGGTAGTCGTTCTGCAGGGAACTGGCAAAGTTGTCCGGCGAAGTCGGCAGGTGCGGCTTCACTCTCTTGTTGACTTTCTCCATCGAGGAACGGCGCACCGGGCCATAGGAAATGTAGTTCGCCTGGTCGGCCAGGCGCGTGGTGTCGGTGGCGAACTTGACGAAATCGAGCGCCGCCGCCAGATTGGGGGTGCCCTTGACGATCCCCCAGAGATCGATGTCCCAGACCTGTGCGTCCCAGATGATGACGAAGGGCTTCTTCTCCTTGAAGATCGCGTTGTAGAGACGACCGTTGTAGGCCGAGGTCATGGTCACCTCGCCGTCGGCCAGTAGCTGCGGGGGCTGTGCACCAGCCTCCCACCAGACCACGTGGGGCTTGATGCGCTCGAGCACGGCAAAGGCGCGATCCACGCCCTCGCTGGTGCTGAGCACCTCGTAGACTTGATCGTTGGGAACCCCGTCGGCCATCAGGGCCCACTCGAAGTTGACTCGCGGACTCTTACGCAAGCCGCGTTTGCCGGGGAAGTCCTCGACATTGAAAAAATCCTTGATGGTCCAGGGGCGCTTGTCCGCGAACTTCGTTTTGTCGAAGGCCACTACCGTGGACCAGACGATCTCGCCCACCGCACAGTCGGTCAGGGTGCCGGGGATGAAGTCCTCGTCGGCCGGCGTGCCGTCGGGTGCCGGCGGCAGCATACCGAGATCGATTCTTTGCAGCAGGCCGTCATCGCAGCCGCGCACGGCATCGGAAAGCTCCAGATCCACCACGTCCCATTTGACGTTTCCCGATTCCACCTGCACGCGTATCTGCGCGAGGCCGCCGTTGTAGTCTTCCGAGCTGATGTGCAGCCCGGTCTGCTTGCTGAAGGGCTTGTGGTAGGCCTGCACCTGGCTGTAGGTGTAGGCGCCGCCCCATGAGACCACGGTCAACGATTGCGCCTGCGCTGCGCCGACCGCGAGTGACAGCAGCACGGCGCCGAGGGCCCGGGTCGCAAGGCGACTGGCTGGATGCATGTTCATCTGTATCCCTCCCGGTTGTCTCGTGCTGCATGCAGCGCCCGGTCCGTCGGGACCGGGCCGAAGTGCCAGGGGCAGGCACCTGCCTGCCCCTGGATAATAACGCCTGCCTGGTGTGCCGTTTACTTGGCCAGCCAGGTAGCGAAGCGCTCGTTCAACTCGTCCGTGTTGTCGGCCCAGAACTGCCAGTCGTTCTGCACGGCATTCTGAAAGTTGGCCGGGGAGGTGGGCATGTGGGGCTGCATCTCCGCGGTCAGCAGCGCCTGCGACGACTTGCGCACCGGACCATAGGAGATGTAGTTGGATTGGTCCCAGTTGCGCTTGGTGTCGGTGGAGAAGGCGACGAATTTCAGCGCGTTAGCCAGATTGGGGGTGCCCTTGGGAATCACCCACAGGTCCAGGTCCCAAATCTGGCCGTCCCACACGATCTCGAACGGCTTGCCTTCCTTGACGATGGCATTGAACAGACGCCCGTTGTAGGCGGTGGTCATGGCGACCTCGCCGTCGGCCAGCAGCTGCGGCGGCTGGGCGCCCGCTTCCCACCACACGACGCTGGACTTGATCGAGTCCAGCTTCCTGAATGCCCGGTCGACGCCGGCGGGCGTGCCGAGCACCTCGTAGACCTCGCTGGTGGGCACGCCGTCGCCGATCAGGGCGAACTCGAGATTGGGTTTCGGGCCCTTACGCATGCCGCGCTTGCCCGGGAATTTCTTCACGTCGAAGAAATCGGCCATGGTGGTCGGCTTGGCGCCCGGGAATTTGCTCTTGTCGTAGGCATAGACAGTGGACCACACGATTGAGGCGACCGCGCAGTCGGTCAGGGTACCCGGGATGAAGTCATCCTTGGCCGGGGTGCCATCGGGCGCCGGCGGCAGGATGGAAAGGTCGATCTCCTCGAACAGTCCCTCGTCGCAGCCACGGACGGCATCCGAGAGCTCGACGTCCACCAGGTCCCAGGCGATATTGCCGGACTCGACCTGGGCCTTCACCTGGGCGAGACCGCCGTTGTAGTCCTCCGAGTTGATCTTGATGCCGGTCTTTTTCACCCACGGCTTGTGGTAGGCCTGGACCTGGCTGTTGGTGTAGGCGCCGCCCCAGGACACGACGGTCAGGGATTGGGCCAGCGCGGGCGTAGCGGCGACCACCCCGACGGCGGCTCCGGCTACGGCGAGATAAAGTGATTTGCGGAAGCTCTTCATATCGATCTGTCTCCGTTGAATTTCAAATTTTTGGTTGCCGCGACCGACGGCGTGATTGCCGCACTGGCCGGCGAGTTCCAATTGCTTTTCCTTGTATTCTTGTTTTCTCCCTCTCCCGGTGCTTGTCCCGCCGATCCCTTCGCGGGGATCGGTGGGGCAATTCGCCGCCGCGCGGCTAGATGAAATCCAGGGCGCGGCAATCTTCCGCCTGCCATCCCACCTTGACCGTTTCCCCGGTCTTGAGATGCTGATGGCCGGCCGAATTCGGAATCTTGATGACGAAGTCGTCGTGACTCAGCAGAGTCACCCGGGTACGCACGTGATCGCCCAGGTAGATGAGCTCCTGGACGGTGGCATCGAAGACGTTCGGGCAACTGCCCGGCTCGGGGCGCACGAACACGCGTTCCGGGCGCAGCGACAGGGTCGTTTTCTCGCCGGGGCTGCGAACGTTGACGGCCAGCGCCTCGATGCGGTTGCCGTCGCCCATGTCGACGATGGCATTCTTGCCTTCGAAGTCCTTCACCGTGCCCACGAGTCGATTGTTCTCGCCGATGAACTGCGCCACGAAGGCGTTCTCCGGCAGCTCGTAGAGCTCTGCCGGCGGCGCCAGCTGCTGGATGATGCCGTCGTTGAACACCGCGATGCGGTTGGACATGGTCAGCGCTTCGCTTTGGTCGTGGGTGACGTACACGACGGTGACCGCGAGGCTCTCGTGAATGTGCTTGATCTCGTACTGCATCTGCTCGCGAAGCTGCTTGTCGAGTGCACCGAGCGGCTCGTCCATGAGCACCAGCTTGGGCTCGAAGACCAGGGCTCTGGCTACCGCCACGCGCTGCTGTTGGCCGCCCGAGAGCTGGCCGGGACGCCGATTGCCGAATGCACCCAGCTCCACCATGTCGAGGATGCGCTTCACGCGGTCTTCGATCTCGCTCTTGGATAATTTGCGCACCTCCAGGGGGAAAGCGAGATTCTCCGCCACCGTCATATGCGGAAACAGTGCGTAGTTCTGGAACACCATGCCGATGCCGCGCTTGTGGGGCGCTACGTTGTTGATGGGACTTCCGTCCAGGATGATGTCGCCGTGGGTGGCTGTTTCGAATCCCGCGAGCATCATCAGGCAGGTGGTCTTTCCCGAGCCCGACGGTCCGAGCATGGTTACGAATTCACCCTTCTCGATGTCCAGGTTGAGGTTCGTGACGACCAGCGTTTCGCCGTCGTAGCTCTTCTGCACGTCGACGAATCGAACGAACGCGTTGTTATCCGTAGACATCGGTTGCGAACCCTTCTTGATTGTTATCTCGAGCGTGCCGGTTGCTGGCGCGGCCGGTACGCAGGTGTGCGGTTTTCCAGGAGTCAGCGGGGGCGATGTGCGGTGAGTCGGACGCTGTCGCCGGCTCCTATCGCGAAAGCACGCGACTCGAAACTCGCAGTGGACCGCGCCGTGTCTGTCAGGACTCCTCCGTGGCGCCTCGCTGTCGGGCCCGTTCGGGTCGCGCAGTTGGCGCTCTTTAGATTTCTCAGATGTTATTATTGCCTGGCTTATCCCAGACGTATGCTGGTCGATTGTAGTCCGACCGATCCCCTCAGTTCAACAGAGCATTGTCGTGGAGGCTGCTGATATTGCTTGAAATTACACACCTGGGATTGTCCTTCCCAGGTACCTTTGGCGCTTAGTTCAGCTCCTCGAGCAGGGACCGGGCGGCCGCTTTCTCCGAAAATTCTTTGCCGGAATCCAGCAGCGCGTTCAGCTCGCGCCTGGCGCGGGATTTCTCGCCGACCTCGGCGAGCCCCGCCGCCAGGTGATAGCGAATGTCACCGTTGTCCGGAGAGCGTTTGGCAGCCTTCTCCAGCAGGCTCAGCCCCTGCTCCAGGCGCCCGCCTTTGACCAGAAGCCACCCGTAGGTGTCGATGATCTCGGCGCGTTCCGGTGCCCGCTGGTAGGCGCGTTCGGCGAGCTCGATGGCGCGCGAATCACCGTCTTCGAAGTACAGCCAGGCGAGATTGTTGAGTGCCAGGACGCTGCCCGGTTGCGCCTTCAGGACCCGCTCGTACTCGGTAACGGCACGGGTCTTTTTGCCGCCCTGGTGCAGGGTGGAAGCGTAGGCCAGGCGCACCGCGGCGTCGCCGGGATTCTCATCCAGCCAGTCGCTCAGGGTGGCGACCGCGTTCGATTCTCCGGCGCGGCTCCTGGCGGCATAGAGCTTCAGCAGCGTCGCCGACGCGGGCGCCTTGTCGAGCGCTGTTCGATAGGCAGACACGGCCTTGCGCGGCTCGCTGCGCGCCATCAGGACGTCGCCCGCGAGGCTGAATCCAGCCGGCGATTTCGGCTGGCTCTGCTCGAGCCCGCGGGCGATGTTCATGGCTTCATCGAGCTTTCCCGTGCGCAGGGCGAGATTGCCGAGACCCAGGGTCGCCAGGGGATTGCCGGGCGAGAGCTCCAGCACCCGGTCGAGCGCTCGGCGGGTGTTGGCGATGTCGCGCTTTTGCCCGTAAGCCAAGGCCAGCTGCATGTGGGTAGCGACGGAATCCGGATAGCGTTCGGCCAGCTCGCTCAAGGTGCTGATGGCGTCATCGGCCATGCCGCTGGTGATCTGGGCACGGCCCAGCAGCAGGGCGGCGGCCGGTAGCTGCGGCGCGATCTCGAAGGCTTCACGGGCAAGCGCCAGCGCCTCCCCGGCGTTGCCGCGGCGAAGCTGATAGTTCGCCAGAATCAGGCGCGGCTGAACGGCGCGCGGATTCTTGTCCCTGGCGCGCTCCAGCAACGCAATGCCTTCCTGGGCACGGTCGTCGTCGCTGGCCATCTTGGCAAGCGCCACCAGCGCAACGGGTTGATCCGCGCGCGTCTCCAGTATCGCCTCATAGGCGGCGCGGGCCTCGTCACGCTTTCCATCGCGGAGATCGAGACGCGCCAGATTGAGCGCCGCCGTGGCGTAGTCCGGATTGAGCTCCACCGCCTTGCGGTAACTCTGGCGCGCCATGGCGTAATCCTTGTTGCCCTCGTAGGCGGCGCCCAGCAGGTTGCGTACCCGGGCGTTGGAGGGCTGCTTGTCGGCGAGCTTGCTGGCGGCGGCCAGCGCCTTGTCGAACTCGCGATTCTGAAAATGCGTGAGGATCAGCAGCACGTCGGCCCGCGAGAACTCCGGGTTGCTCTCCAATACCGCTTCCAGCTCGGTGATGGCGTCGGCGGAGTCACCCGAGGCCAGGTAACTGACCGCCAGCTGGGTACGAATGGCGGCGGCATCGGGCGCCAGCTCCGCGGCCTGGCCCAGATAGGTCCTGCCGGCCTCGAAATCCCGTTGGCTCATGGCGGCGGTGCCGAGCATCGCCAGCAGCTGGGGATCGTTGGGGACCCGGGCCGCCAGCGGCCCGAGCAGGTCGACCGCCTTCTGCGGTTGCTTGAGCTCGATGTAAACAGCGGCGAGCAGCTTCTTGGCCGCGAGATTCTCCGGCAGCTGGGTGAGATAGCGTTGCAGCACGTCCCGTGCCTGCTCGAACTCCCGCCGCATGTAGTGAATCTGTCCCGCCTGCAGCAGGCTCGGCGCATGATTGGGAGCCACCCGCAGCACTTCGCGCAGCGCCGCCTGGGCGCTGTCGAGATCGTTGTTCTGTCTCGCAGCCAGCGCTCTCAAGTAGTTCACCAACGGGTGGTCGGGGCTTGCCTTGGCGAGCACATCGATGTGCTTGGCCGCCTGGTCGGCCTTACCCTGGGCAAGCATCGCCCTGACGATGCCCATGCGGGCCGTGGTGCTGGTGGGCGACAGCTCGAGTGCCTTTTCGAAAGATGCCTGCGCCGTTTCCGGTTTTCGCAGTGACAGTTCCAGCTCGCCCTTGAGGATCCAGGTCTGGATGTCGTCCTTCGACGACTGCAGCGCCTTGTCCAACTGTTGTTCCGCGGCCCGGGTATCGCCTGCCATGAGCCCGATGCGTGCCAGTCCGCGCCGCGCGTCGGTATTGTCGGGATCGTTCTCGAGGGCAGTGTCGAAGGCTTGTTTCGCCTCCTCGACGTTCTGCAAGCCGAGTTGCGCCTGTCCGCGCAGCACCTGCCAGCCGGCATCGAAGTCGCTGGGGGAAACCTGCTCGATACGGCTGAGGGCATCCTCGAAGCGTCCCTGCAACAACATGGCGCGTGCCGTGGCCCGCTCCATCTCGGGGCTCGTAAAGCCGAGATCCCGGGCGCGTTCGAGCTCCTTGCGGGCACTCGCGCCGTCACCCAGGGCGACATAGGTACGTCCCAGCAACCACCTGGCCTCGGCGTGCTCGGGGTCGATCTGCAGCACGTTCTTGAGCTCGATGACGGCGGCGCGCATGTCGCCCTTGTTGCGGTACTCCAGCGCGCGATCGAAGCGCTCCTGGAGATCCTTGCCGCTGTCGCCACAGGCCGCCAGGCTGAGCGTGGCGATCAGTCCGAGGGCGATGCGCAAGCTTCTACGAGCCGGTCTTGTCATGGGATTGAATTTCCTGCTGGGCGTGTCGCAATCATTGTAAACGATGGCGGGGTGATGCCCACAACCGAACGTCCCCCGCACAAACAGGAGCCGCCGCCGCGGGCGTCGAGAACGGTTGCCGCGACAGTCAGTTGATGCGGAATGTGGTGTTGCCGGACTCGTCCATGAGCCGCATGGCGGGCGCATCCTCTTCGGTCATCTCGAAGGTCGCACGGGTGCGGCCCCGGCTGTCCGAGAGATCGATGAACGGCGTATCGTCGAAGCGCAATCCCAGGGACATGCGTGGCTTGCCCGTGGCGTCCAGCACCTGGAGCACCGGAACCCGCGAATACATGCGTATGAACAGGCGCGCGTTGCCGTCCTTGTCGAGGAGCTTCAACTCCCTGGATTCGAGCAGGGTCTGCCTGACGATGACCTGATCGAGATTGAGCTTGTCGGAAACGGCAAAGCCGCCGAGCAGCAGCAGCAGCAGAAAGCCGAGGCGCATCCAGCGATTCTGGCGCTCCACCCGTTCCAGGCGCCGTCGGATGGATTCCACCGGCAGCCCTGTGGCGCGCTCCACCGGCGGGCTACGCCGCTCGCCGCGCCGGTACCCGGGCAGGGTATCGTCGGAGGTGTTTTCCCGAGCGGCCTCACGCTTTTCCGCGGTCGCCGTCGACAGGGGTCGCATCCCCTGGGAATTGGGCTTTTGTCCAGCCACTGGTTGTTCAGATCCTTCCGCCGAATCCCCACCAACGCGACCGTCCGATGTTCGCCGAGTCATCGTCTGCCTCCGCTCCCGAGATCTCGAATTCCTGTCGAGCCCAGCTCCCGGGGCGCCGTTACCTCAGAGTTACAAAGCATGGTAACCCGAACCGCACAAAGATACCCCCCCGGAATGCCGATTCGGGAAATTTACCCGGTGATACACTCGCCGCCACGCGCCGAAAAGGGAAGTGGATTCCGGTGCCCGGGAAGGTTCTGCTCGAATGGCTGGACGCATCGGCGCACATGTTGAACCAGCCGGGCGCCCATGCGCGCGAACGCCAGGAGTCGGACACCAAGCGCTTCGAGCAACCCATGGAAGACTGGTTGCTGGCTTTGATCGACAGGTATTTGTTACCCGATGATTGACGTCATGGGGATTGACGTCATGTGTGTGGTATACGAAATACTATATACTGCGCGCGCTCGAAAAGCCGGTGCGGCGCAACACCAAGGGGAGGATTCCACAAGTGGCGACAGTGAAGAGTGATATCGAGATTGCCCGAGCGGCGCATTTGTTACCCATCGGGGCGATCGGCGAGAAGCTCGGTGTCCCGCAGGATGCGATGCTGGCCTACGGACCCACCAAGGCAAAGTTGTCCCACGAGTTCGTCGCGTCGCTGGCGAGTCGCCCGAGCGGTAAGCTGATTCTGGTCACGGCGATCACGCCGACCCCCGCGGGCGAGGGCAAGACCACGACCTCGGTGGGTTTGAGCGATGGTATGAACCGCCTGGGCAAGCAGACCCTGGTGTGTCTGCGCGAGCCGAGTCTCGGACCATGCTTCGGTATCAAGGGCGGAGCGGCCGGCGGCGGCTACGCCCAGGTGGTGCCCATGGAGGACATCAATCTGCACTTCACCGGGGACTTTCACGCCATCGGCGCGGCCAACAATCTCCTCGCGGCCATGCTGGACAATCACATTCACTGGGGCAACGCGCTGGGACTGGACGCGCGTCGCATTTCCTGGCGCCGCGTGGTGGACATGAACGATCGGGCGCTACGCAGCACGGTGTGCGCGCTCGGTGGCATCGGCAACGGCTTCCCGCGCCAGGACGGATTCGACATCACGGTGGCTTCCGAGGTCATGGCGATATTCTGTCTGGCCGACAATCTCGACGATTTGCATCGGCGTCTCGGCAATATCGTCGTCGCTCAGACCCGCGATCGATCTCCGGTGACGGCCCGCGAGTTGAAAGCCGACGGCTCCATGACGGTACTGTTGCGCGACGCGCTGCAACCGAACCTGGTGCAGACTCTCGAGAACAATCCCGCCATCATCCACGGTGGACCCTTCGCCAACATCGCCCACGGGTGTAACTCGGCGGTGGCGACCAAAGCGTCGCTCAAGCTGGCCGACTACGTGATAACCGAGGCCGGATTCGGCGCGGATCTGGGCGCCGAGAAATTCTTCGACATCAAGTGTCGCAAGGCAGGGCTCGAACCGGACGCCGTGGTGCTGGTGGCGACCCTGCGGGCGTTGAAGATGCACGGCGGTGTCGCCATGGGCGATCTCAAGGAGCCGAACGTCGACGCGGTGCGCGCCGGTTGCGCCAACATGGCCCGCCACATCCGGAATTTGAAGCATTTCGGCGTGCCGGTGGTGGTCGCCATCAATCAATTCGTCTCGGACACGCCGGCGGAAATGCAGGTCGTCAGCGAGATCGCCACGGAGCACGGCGCGAAGGCGCTGGTCGCCTCCCACTGGGCCGATGGCGGTGCCGGAACCGAGGAGCTCGCGCGCGAGGTGGTGGAGCTGGTGGATTCCGGGCAAGCGTCATTCAAGCCGCTTTATCCTGATGATATGAGCCTGTGGGACAAGGTGAAGACCATCGCAACGGAGATTTACGGCGCCGCGGATATCAGCGCCGAGCAGGCGGTGCGCAATCGCTTCGCACTGCTCGAGGACAACTACGGGCATTTCCCCGTGTGCATGGCCAAGACCCAATACAGTTTCACCACCGATCCCAACGCCAAGGGGGCTCCCGAAGGCCACGTCATACCGGTCCGGGAGCTGCGCCTGTCCGCCGGTGCCGAGTTCGTGGTGGCGCTTTGCGGAGAGATGATGACGATGCCGGGATTGCCGCGGGTTCCAGCCGCGGAAGCGATACACATCAACGACAAAGGCGAGATCGACGGCCTCTTCTAATCAAAGGAGTCATGCGAAATGGGGACAGATCTATTTTCCCCCGAAAAGGGGACAGATCTATTTATCTCCCCACATTCTACGAATGTGGGGAGATAAATAGATCTGTCCCCTTTTCGGGGGAAAATAGATCTGTCCCCATTTCGCATGACTCCTTTGATTAGAAGAGGCCGTCGATCTCGCCTTTGTCGTTGATGTGTATCGCTTCCGCGGCTGGAACCCGCGGCAATCCCGGCATCGTCATCATCTCTCCGCAAAGCGCCACCACGAACTCGGCACCGGCGGACAGGCGCAGCTCCCGGACCGGTATGACGTGGCCTTCGGGAGCCCCCTTGGCGTTGGGATCGGTGGTGAAACTGTATTGGGTCTTGGCCATGCACACGGGGAAATGCCCGTAGTTGTCCTCGAGCAGTGCGAAGCGATTGCGCACCGCCTGCTCGGCGCTGATATCCGCGGCGCCGTAAATCTCCGTTGCGATGGTCTTCACCTTGTCCCACAGGCTCATATCATCAGGATAAAGCGGCTTGAATGACGCTTGCCCGGAATCCACCAGCTCCACCACCTCGCGCGCGAGCTCCTCGGTTCCGGCACCGCCATCGGCCCAGTGGGAGGCGACCAGCGCCTTCGCGCCGTGCTCCGTGGCGATCTCGCTGACGACCTGCATTTCCGCCGGCGTGTCCGAGACGAATTGATTGATGGCGACCACCACCGGCACGCCGAAATGCTTCAAATTCCGGATGTGGCGGGCCATGTTGGCGCAACCGGCGCGCACCGCGTCGACGTTCGGCTCCTTGAGATCGCCCATGGCGACACCGCCGTGCATCTTCAACGCCCGCAGGGTCGCCACCAGCACCACGGCGTCCGGTTCGAGCCCTGCCTTGCGACACTTGATGTCGAAGAATTTCTCGGCGCCCAGATCCGCGCCGAATCCGGCCTCGGTTATCACGTAGTCGGCCAGCTTGAGCGACGCTTTGGTCGCCACCGCCGAGTTACACCCGTGGGCGATGTTGGCGAAGGGTCCACCGTGGATGATGGCGGGATTGTTCTCGAGAGTCTGCACCAGGTTCGGTTGCAGCGCGTCGCGCAACAGTACCGTCATGGAGCCGTCGGCTTTCAACTCGCGGGCCGTCACCGGAGATCGATCGCGGGTCTGAGCGACGACGATATTGCCGAGACGCCGATGCAAATCGTCGAGATTGTCGGCCAGACAGAATATCGCCATGACCTCGGAAGCCACCGTGATGTCGAATCCGTCCTGGCGCGGGAAGCCGTTGCCGATGCCACCGAGCGCGCACACCGTGCTGCGTAGCGCCCGATCGTTCATGTCCACCACGCGGCGCCAGGAAATGCGACGCGCGTCCAGTCCCAGCGCGTTGCCCCAGTGAATGTGATTGTCCAGCATGGCCGCGAGGAGATTGTTGGCCGCGCCGATGGCGTGAAAGTCCCCGGTGAAGTGCAGATTGATGTCCTCCATGGGCACCACCTGGGCGTAGCCGCCGCCGGCCGCTCCGCCCTTGATACCGAAGCATGGTCCGAGACTCGGCTCGCGCAGACACACCAGGGTCTGCTTGCCCAGGCGGTTCATACCATCGCTCAAACCCACCGAGGTCGTGGTCTTGCCCTCGCCCGCGGGGGTCGGCGTGATCGCCGTGACCAGAATCAGCTTACCGCTCGGGCGACTCGCCAGCGACGCGACGAACTCGTGGGACAACTTTGCCTTGGTGGGTCCGTAGGCCAGCATCGCATCCTGCGGGACACCGAGCTTCTCGCCGATCGCCCCGATGGGTAACAAATGCGCCGCTCGGGCAATCTCGATATCACTCTTCACTGTCGCCACTTGTGGAATCCTCCCCTTGGTGTTGCGCCGCACCGGCTTTTCGAGCGCGCGCAGTATATAGTATTTCGTATACCACACACATGACGTCAATCCCCATGACGTCAATCATCGGGTAACAAATACCTGTCGATCAAAGCCAGCAACCAGTCTTCCATGGGTTGCTCGAAGCGCTTGGTGTCCGACTCCTGGCGTTCGCGCGCATGGGCGCCCGGCTGGTTCAACATGTGCGCCGATGCGTCCAGCCATTCGAGCAGAACCTTCCCGGGCACCGGAATCCACTTCCCTTTTCGGCGCGTGGCGGCGAGTGTATCACCGGGTAAATTTCCCGAATCGGCATTCCGGGGGGGTATCTTTGTGCGGTTCGGGTTACCATGCTTTGTAACTCTGAGGTAACGGCGCCCCGGGAGCTGGGCTCGACAGGAATTCGAGATCTCGGGAGCGGAGGCAGACGATGACTCGGCGAACATCGGACGGTCGCGTTGGTGGGGATTCGGCGGAAGGATCTGAACAACCAGTGGCTGGACAAAAGCCCAATTCCCAGGGGATGCGACCCCTGTCGACGGCGACCGCGGAAAAGCGTGAGGCCGCTCGGGAAAACACCTCCGACGATACCCTGCCCGGGTACCGGCGCGGCGAGCGGCGTAGCCCGCCGGTGGAGCGCGCCACAGGGCTGCCGGTGGAATCCATCCGACGGCGCCTGGAACGGGTGGAGCGCCAGAATCGCTGGATGCGCCTCGGCTTTCTGCTGCTGCTGCTGCTCGGCGGCTTTGCCGTTTCCGACAAGCTCAATCTCGATCAGGTCATCGTCAGGCAGACCCTGCTCGAATCCAGGGAGTTGAAGCTCCTCGACAAGGACGGCAACGCGCGCCTGTTCATACGCATGTATTCGCGGGTTCCGGTGCTCCAGGTGCTGGACGCCACGGGCAAGCCACGCATGTCCCTGGGATTGCGCTTCGACGATACGCCGTTCATCGATCTCTCGGACAGCCGGGGCCGCACCCGTGCGACCTTCGAGATGACCGAAGAGGATGCGCCCGCCATGCGGCTCATGGACGAGTCCGGCAACACCACATTCCGCATCAACTGACTGTCGCGGCAACCGTTCTCGACGCCCGCGGCGGCGGCTCCTGTTTGTGCGGGGGACGTTCGGTTGTGGGCATCACCCCGCCATCGTTTACAATGATTGCGACACGCCCAGCAGGAAATTCAATCCCATGACAAGACCGGCTCGTAGAAGCTTGCGCATCGCCCTCGGACTGATCGCCACGCTCAGCCTGGCGGCCTGTGGCGACAGCGGCAAGGATCTCCAGGAGCGCTTCGATCGCGCGCTGGAGTACCGCAACAAGGGCGACATGCGCGCCGCCGTCATCGAGCTCAAGAACGTGCTGCAGATCGACCCCGAGCACGCCGAGGCCAGGTGGTTGCTGGGACGTACCTATGTCGCCCTGGGTGACGGCGCGAGTGCCCGCAAGGAGCTCGAACGCGCCCGGGATCTCGGCTTTACGAGCCCCGAGATGGAGCGGGCCACGGCACGCGCCATGTTGTTGCAGGGACGCTTCGAGGATGCCCTCAGCCGTATCGAGCAGGTTTCCCCCAGCGACTTCGATGCCGGCTGGCAGGTGCTGCGCGGACAGGCGCAACTCGGCTTGCAGAACGTCGAGGAGGCGAAACAAGCCTTCGACACTGCCCTCGAGAACGATCCCGACAATACCGACGCGCGGCGCGGACTGGCACGCATCGGGCTCATGGCAGGCGATACCCGGGCCGCGGAACAACAGTTGGACAAGGCGCTGCAGTCGTCGAAGGACGACATCCAGACCTGGATCCTCAAGGGCGAGCTGGAACTGTCACTGCGAAAACCGGAAACGGCGCAGGCATCTTTCGAAAAGGCACTCGAGCTGTCGCCCACCAGCACCACGGCCCGCATGGGCATCGTCAGGGCGATGCTTGCCCAGGGTAAGGCCGACCAGGCGGCCAAGCACATCGATGTGCTCGCCAAGGCAAGCCCCGACCACCCGTTGGTGAACTACTTGAGAGCGCTGGCTGCGAGACAGAACAACGATCTCGACAGCGCCCAGGCGGCGCTGCGCGAAGTGCTGCGGGTGGCTCCCAATCATGCGCCGAGCCTGCTGCAGGCGGGACAGATTCACTACATGCGGCGGGAGTTCGAGCAGGCACGGGACGTGCTGCAACGCTATCTCACCCAGCTGCCGGAGAATCTCGCGGCCAAGAAGCTGCTCGCCGCTGTTTACATCGAGCTCAAGCAACCGCAGAAGGCGGTCGACCTGCTCGGGCCGCTGGCGGCCCGGGTCCCCAACGATCCCCAGCTGCTGGCGATGCTCGGCACCGCCGCCATGAGCCAACGGGATTTCGAGGCCGGCAGGACCTATCTGGGCCAGGCCGCGGAGCTGGCGCCCGATGCCGCCGCCATTCGTACCCAGCTGGCGGTCAGTTACCTGGCCTCGGGTGACTCCGCCGACGCCATCACCGAGCTGGAAGCGGTATTGGAGAGCAACCCGGAGTTCTCGCGGGCCGACGTGCTGCTGATCCTCACGCATTTTCAGAATCGCGAGTTCGACAAGGCGCTGGCCGCCGCCAGCAAGCTCGCCGACAAGCAGCCCTCCAACGCCCGGGTACGCAACCTGCTGGGCGCCGCCTACGAGGGCAACAAGGATTACGCCATGGCGCGCCAGAGTTACCGCAAGGCGGTGGAGCTCAATCCGGACTACGCCACGGCGGCGCTCAATCTGGCGCGTCTCGATCTCCGCGATGGAAAGCGTGACGAGGCCCGCGCCGCCTATGAGGCGATACTGGAGACGCGCGCGGATCAACCCGTTGCGCTGGTGGCGCTTGCCAAGATGGCCAGCGACGACGACCGTGCCCAGGAAGGCATTGCGTTGCTGGAGCGCGCCAGGGACAAGAATCCGCGCGCCGTTCAGCCGCGCCTGATTCTGGCGAACTATCAGCTTCGCCGCGGCAACGCCGGGGAGGCGCTGGCGCTTGCCCGTGAAGCCTTCGAGATCGCGCCGCAGCTACCGGCCGCCGCCCTGCTGCTGGGCCGTGCCCAGATCACCAGCGGCATGGCCGATGACGCCATCAGCACCTTGAGCGAGCTGGCCGAACGCTATCCGGATTCCGTCGCTACCCACATGCAGCTGGCCTTGGCTTACGGGCAAAAGCGCGACATCGCCAACACCCGCCGAGCGCTCGACCGGGTGCTGGAGCTCTCGCCCGGCAATCCCCTGGCGACCCTGGGTCTCGGCAATCTCGCCCTGCGCACGGGAAAGCTCGATGAAGCCATGAACATCGCCCGCGGGCTCGAGCAGAGCCAGCCGAAATCGCCGGCTGGATTCAGCCTCGCGGGCGACGTCCTGATGGCGCGCAGCGAGCCGCGCAAGGCCGTGTCTGCCTATCGAACAGCGCTCGACAAGGCGCCCGCGTCGGCGACGCTGCTGAAGCTCTATGCCGCCAGGAGCCGCGCCGGAGAATCGAACGCGGTCGCCACCCTGAGCGACTGGCTGGATGAGAATCCCGGCGACGCCGCGGTGCGCCTGGCCTACGCTTCCACCCTGCACCAGGGCGGCAAAAAGACCCGTGCCGTTACCGAGTACGAGCGGGTCCTGAAGGCGCAACCGGGCAGCGTCCTGGCACTCAACAATCTCGCCTGGCTGTACTTCGAAGACGGTGATTCGCGCGCCATCGAGCTCGCCGAACGCGCCTACCAGCGGGCACCGGAACGCGCCGAGATCATCGACACCTACGGGTGGCTTCTGGTCAAAGGCGGGCGCCTGGAGCAGGGGCTGAGCCTGCTGGAGAAGGCTGCCAAACGCTCTCCGGACAACGGTGACATTCGCTATCACCTGGCGGCGGGGCTCGCCGAGGTCGGCGAGAAATCCCGCGCCAGGCGCGAGCTGAACGCGCTGCTGGATTCCGGCAAAGAATTTTCGGAGAAAGCGGCCGCCCGGTCCCTGCTCGAGGAGCTGAACTAAGCGCCAAAGGTACCTGGGAAGGACAATCCCAGGTGTGTAATTTCAAGCAATATCAGCAGCCTCCACGACAATGCTCTGTTGAACTGAGGGGATCGGTCGGACTACAATCGCCCGGTATACGTCTGGGATAAGCCAGGCAATAACAATAGCTGAGATATCTAAATAGAGCGCCGACTGCGCGACCCGAACGGGCGCAACAGCGAGGCGCCACGGAGGAGTCCTGGCAGATACGGCGCGGTCCATTGCGAGTTTCGAGTCGCGTGCTTTCGCGATACGAGCCGGCGACAGGGTCCGACTCACCGCACATCGCTCCCACTGACTCCTGAGATAAGCGCACGTCTGCGTACTGTCGGCGCCGGCAACGGATACGCCTGAGATAGCAACGAGAAGGGTTGGCAATCGATGTCCACGAATAACAACGCGTTCGTTCGATTCGTCGACGTACAGAAGAGCTACGACGGCGAAACGCTGGTCGTCACGAACCTCAACCTGGACATCGAGAAGGGTGAATTCGTAACCATGCTCGGACCGTCGGGCTCGGGAAAGACCACCTGCCTGATGATGCTCGCGGGATTCGAAACAGCCACCCACGGCGACATCATCCTGGACGGAAGTCCCATCAACAACGTAGCGCCCCACAAGCGCGGCATCGGCATGGTGTTCCAGAACTACGCACTGTTTCCGCATATGACGGTGGCGGAGAATCTCGCTTTCCCCCTGGAGGTGCGCAAATTATCCAAGAGCGAGATCGAAGACCGCGTGAAGCGCATCCTCGACATGGTGGAGCTGGGTGCATTCGGCAATCGGCGTCCCGGCCAGCTCTCGGGCGGCCAACAGCAGCGCGTGGCGGTAGCCAGAGCCCTGGTCTTCGAGCCCAAGCTGGTGCTCATGGACGAGCCGCTCGGTGCACTCGACAAGCAGCTTCGCGAGCAGATGCAGTACGAGATCAAGCACATTCACGAGAGCCTCGCGGTCACCGTCGTGTACGTCACCCACGACCAAAGCGAAGCGCTGACCATGTCCAACCGCATCGCGGTGTTCAACGACGGCATCATCCAGCAGCTGGCGCCGCCGGCAGAGCTCTACGAGCTGCCGGAGAACGCCTTCGTGGCGCAGTTCATCGGCGAGAACAATCGACTCGTGGGCACGGTGAAGGACTTCGAAGGCAAGAATGCCATCGTCGACATGGGCGACGGCAACCGCATCGAGGCGCTGGCCGTCAACGTTCGCAGCCCCGGCGAGAAAACGACCCTGTCGCTGCGCCCGGAACGCGTGTTCGTGCGCCCCGAGCCGGGCAGTTGCCCGAACGTCTTCGATGCCACCGTCCAGGAGCTCATCTACCTGGGCGATCACGTGCGTACCCGGGTGACTCTGCTGAGTCACGACGACTTCGTCATCAAGATTCCGAATTCGGCCGGCCATCAGCATCTCAAGACCGGGGAAACGGTCAAGGTGGGATGGCAGGCGGAAGATTGCCGCGCCCTGGATTTCATCTAGCCGCGCGGCGGCGAATTGCCCCACCGATCCCCGCGAAGGGATCGGCGGGACAAGCACCGGGAGAGGGAGAAAACAAGAATACAAGGAAAAGCAATTGGAACTCGCCGGCCAGTGCGGCAATCACGCCGTCGGTCGCGGCAACCAAAAATTTGAAATTCAACGGAGACAGATCGATATGAAGAGCTTCCGCAAATCACTTTATCTCGCCGTAGCCGGAGCCGCCGTCGGGGTGGTCGCCGCTACGCCCGCGCTGGCCCAATCCCTGACCGTCGTGTCCTGGGGCGGCGCCTACACCAACAGCCAGGTCCAGGCCTACCACAAGCCGTGGGTGAAAAAGACCGGCATCAAGATCAACTCGGAGGACTACAACGGCGGTCTCGCCCAGGTGAAGGCCCAGGTCGAGTCCGGCAATATCGCCTGGGACCTGGTGGACGTCGAGCTCTCGGATGCCGTCCGTGGCTGCGACGAGGGACTGTTCGAGGAGATCGACCTTTCCATCCTGCCGCCGGCGCCCGATGGCACCCCGGCCAAGGATGACTTCATCCCGGGTACCCTGACCGACTGCGCGGTCGCCTCAATCGTGTGGTCCACTGTCTATGCCTACGACAAGAGCAAATTCCCGGGCGCCAAGCCGACCACCATGGCCGATTTCTTCGACGTGAAGAAATTCCCGGGCAAGCGCGGCATGCGTAAGGGCCCGAAACCCAATCTCGAGTTCGCCCTGATCGGCGACGGCGTGCCCACCAGCGAGGTCTACGAGGTGCTCGGCACGCCCGCCGGCGTCGACCGGGCATTCAGGAAGCTGGACTCGATCAAGTCCAGCGTCGTGTGGTGGGAAGCGGGCGCCCAGCCGCCGCAGCTGCTGGCCGACGGCGAGGTCGCCATGACCACCGCCTACAACGGGCGTCTGTTCAATGCCATCGTCAAGGAAGGCAAGCCGTTCGAGATCGTGTGGGACGGCCAGATTTGGGACCTGGACCTGTGGGTGATTCCCAAGGGCACCCCCAATCTGGCTAACGCGCTGAAATTCGTCGCCTTCTCCACCGACACCAAGCGCAACTGGGACCAATCCAACTACATCTCCTATGGTCCGGTGCGCAAGTCGTCGCAGGCGCTGCTGACCGCGGAGATGCAGCCCCACATGCCCACCTCCCCGGCCAACTTTCAGAATGCCGTGCAGAACGACTGGCAGTTCTGGGCCGACAACACGGACGAGTTGAACGAGCGCTTCGCTACCTGGCTGGCCAAGTAAACGGCACACCAGGCAGGCGTTATTATCCAGGGGCAGGCAGGTGCCTGCCCCTGGCACTTCGGCCCGGTCCCGACGGACCGGGCGCTGCATGCAGCACGAGACAACCGGGAGGGATACAGATGAACATGCATCCAGCCAGTCGCCTTGCGACCCGGGCCCTCGGCGCCGTGCTGCTGTCACTCGCGGTCGGCGCAGCGCAGGCGCAATCGTTGACCGTGGTCTCATGGGGCGGCGCCTACACCTACAGCCAGGTGCAGGCCTACCACAAGCCCTTCAGCAAGCAGACCGGGCTGCACATCAGCTCGGAAGACTACAACGGCGGCCTCGCGCAGATACGCGTGCAGGTGGAATCGGGAAACGTCAAATGGGACGTGGTGGATCTGGAGCTTTCCGATGCCGTGCGCGGCTGCGATGACGGCCTGCTGCAAAGAATCGATCTCGGTATGCTGCCGCCGGCACCCGACGGCACGCCGGCCGACGAGGACTTCATCCCCGGCACCCTGACCGACTGTGCGGTGGGCGAGATCGTCTGGTCCACGGTAGTGGCCTTCGACAAAACGAAGTTCGCGGACAAGCGCCCCTGGACCATCAAGGATTTTTTCAATGTCGAGGACTTCCCCGGCAAACGCGGCTTGCGTAAGAGTCCGCGAGTCAACTTCGAGTGGGCCCTGATGGCCGACGGGGTTCCCAACGATCAAGTCTACGAGGTGCTCAGCACCAGCGAGGGCGTGGATCGCGCCTTTGCCGTGCTCGAGCGCATCAAGCCCCACGTGGTCTGGTGGGAGGCTGGTGCACAGCCCCCGCAGCTACTGGCCGACGGCGAGGTGACCATGACCTCGGCCTACAACGGTCGTCTCTACAACGCGATCTTCAAGGAGAAGAAGCCCTTCGTCATCATCTGGGACGCACAGGTCTGGGACATCGATCTCTGGGGGATCGTCAAGGGCACCCCCAATCTGGCGGCGGCGCTCGATTTCGTCAAGTTCGCCACCGACACCACGCGCCTGGCCGACCAGGCGAACTACATTTCCTATGGCCCGGTGCGCCGTTCCTCGATGGAGAAAGTCAACAAGAGAGTGAAGCCGCACCTGCCGACTTCGCCGGACAACTTTGCCAGTTCCCTGCAGAACGACTACCAGTGGTGGGCGGACAACCAGCAGGAGATGGATGAACGCTTCACCACATGGCTGGCCCGCTGACGGGACGAGCCCGCGGCACCGGCTTTGCGCCGAATAATCTAAGGACCAAGCACCATGGCAATGGCACAAGCATCGGAACACGTCGAGGTAATCGGCGGCGAAACCTTGAAGGCCGCCCTGGCCCGCGCAGAGCGCAGGAACAAGCTGCGCGCCATGGCGCTGGTGGCGCCGCTGTTGCTCTTCATCGGCTTTGCCTTCCTGGCGCCGATCGTGCGCATGATGGTCTACAGCTTCGACAATCCGGTGGTCTACGGGCTGTTCCCCAAGACCCTGGCGGCTCTGGACGCGTGGGATCCGAGCGGCGCACCGACGCCCCCGGAAGCGGTGTACGCGGCGCTGGCCGAAGAAATTGCGCGTGCCGGCAAAGACCGCACCATCGGCAGGGCCGCCACGCGGCTCAACTACGACATGGGGGGCATGCGCAGCCTGATGGTCAAGACGGCGCGTAAGGTCGGGCGCCTGCAGACCGGCCCCTTCATGCAGGGCCGGTGGAAAGACACATTCCTCGAGATTTCCAAGAAGTGGGGGGATCGCGACGTCTGGGCAACCTTCAAGGAGGTCGGCAAACCCTACACGGATTCCTTCTATCTGAAGGCCCTGGATATGTCGAGGGACTGGCAGGGGGAAATCGTCGCGGAACCCGAGAACAGACAGCTGTATTTTCTGACCGGATGGGACTCCGTATGGGTGCGCACCTTCTGGATCAGCGGCCTGGTCACCCTGTTCAGCGTGTTGCTCGGCTATCCGGTCGCCTATCTGCTGGCCAATCTGCCGCTGCGCGCCAGCAATCTGCTCATGATCCTGGTGCTGCTGCCGTTCTGGACCTCGCTGCTGGTGCGCACCACCGCCTGGATCGTGGTGCTGCAGACCGAAGGCGTGTTGAACGACCTGCTGATGTTCACGGGTATCATCAACGAGCGCATCCCGCTCATCTACAATCGCTTCGGTGTGCTGGTCGCCATGACCCATATACTGCTGCCGTTCATGATCCTGCCCATCTACAGCGTCATGAAAAACATCCCGCAGAGCTACGAGCGCGCCGCGCGCTCGCTTGGCGCGACACCGTGGACGGCCTTCTGGCGGGTGTATTTCCCGCAGTCGCTGCCGGGCATCGGTGCCGGTGGGCTGTTGGTGTTCATCCTGGCGCTCGGCTACTACATCACGCCCGCGCTGGTGGGCGGACCCACCGACCAGATGGTCAGCTACTTCATCGCCGATCACACCAACCGCTCGCTGAACTGGGGCCTGGCGTCGGCCCTGGGCGGAATCCTGCTGGCGGGAGTGCTCGTCGTTTACGTTCTGTACGACAAGCTCGTCGGCATCGACAACATGAAGCTGGGGTAGACAAATGGTCACGCTACTCGTTTACGCGGTGCTCCTGGTATGCCTGGCAGTGGCGGTGCGCGCTTCCATCAGGGGCCTGAAGAATCTCCCCGAGTACGTCGGTCCTCTCGGCAGGACCTGGTTCATTACATTTCGGGTCATCTGCGGCGCCATCCTGTTGTTCCTGATCACGCCGATCCTGGCGATCATTCCGCTGTCGTTCAATGCCGAGCCCTACTTCACCTATCCCATGCCCGGCTTCAGCCTGCGTTGGTACGAGAATTTTCTCGTCGGTGAGCAAAGCGCCGTCTGGCGCCTGGCGATCAAGAACAGCATCATCATCGGCATTTTTGCCACCCTGATCTCCGTCAGTCTGGGCACCGTTGCGGCCGTGGGCCTCAGCAACAGTCGATTGCCTTTCAAGACCCTGATCATGGGAATTCTCATCTCGCCCATGATCGTGCCCCTGGTGATCACCGCCGTCGGTATGTACTTTTTCTACTCCCAGCTCGGTATCACGCCACGCCAGCTGACTCGGATCTGGAGCGGCCTGCACCTGCTGCCGGTGATTATGGCCCACGCCGCGCTGGGCACACCCTTCGTGGTCATTACCGTTACCGCGACCCTGGTGGGCTTCGACCAGAGTCTGACCCGGGCATCGGCGAGCCTCGGAGCGGACGGCTTGCGGACCTTTTTCAAGATAACCGTGCCGCTGGTGTTACCGGGTATGATTTCCGGCGCCCTGTTCGCGTTCATCACTTCTTTCGACGAGGTGGTGGTGGTGCTGTTCCTGGCCGGCGTCGAGGAGTACACCATTCCGAGACGCATGTTCTCCGGCATTCGCGAGCAGATCAGCCCGACCATTCTGGCGGTCGCGACGGTTCTGGTGATTCTCTCCATTTTCCTCCTCACTGCGCTGGAAATGCTGAGAAGGCGCAACGAGCGCATGCGGGGATTGACACCGGCCTGACTAGGGGGATCCTATGCTGAAAAATATCCTGGTGGCGACCGATGCGTCGCCGGCGTCCAATCGCGCCATCAACCTGGCCGCCGACGTGGCCAGCAAGTACGGCGCCACGCTGCATCTGCTCTACGCGGTACGTGAAATGCAGCTGCCGCCGGAGCTCAAGAAGATGGCGGAAGTGGAAAAAATCGCCGGCGCCCGCTCGGACGTCCTCGATTTCGTCGGCAAGAAAATTCTCGGTGACGCGCACACCCGTGCCATGAAAAAGGGCGCGACCACGGTCAAGTCGGCCCTGGAGCACGGCGACCCGGCGACGGTCATCCTGCGCTACGCGAAACGCCGCAAGGTCGATCTCATCGTCCTCGGCACCCGCGGCCTCGGCCAAGTCAAGGGTATGCTCATGGGCAGCGTGTCGCGCAAGGTTACCAATTTGTCCGATGTCAGCTGCCTGATTATTCGTTGATCCTCATGCAGGACCGCGCTTGATCCGTGGCACTCTGGTTGTCACGCCGGTGCCGGCACGGCACTCTGGAGGCATTCCTGGCTTTCAACCACGCCATAGAAAGAGGAGCAATCATGCTGAAAAAACTGAAAATCATAGCCGTGCTCGTCATCTGGTCCGTCAGTGGCGCGGTCGCCGCCGACGCGGTCAAAATCGGGATGATCACGACCCTCTCCACCAAGGCCGGATACCTCGGCGAAGAGATCCGCGATGGATTTCGTCTCGCCATGGAGCTGGGAGGCGGCAAGCTCGGCGGCGTCGACATCGAGCTGCTGGTGGAAGACGACGGCCGCAAGCCCGAGCGCGGCAAGCAGATCGCCGAGCGCTACATCAAGCGCAACAACATCAAGATCCTCACCGGCATCGTTTTCTCCAACGTCGCCATGGCCGTGGTGCCGAAGGTGGTACGCAGCGGCGTCTTCTACATCAGTCCCAACGCCGGTCCGTCGAAGCTGGCGGGAAGTGGCTGTAACGAGAATTACTTCAACGTCGCATGGCAAAACGACAACCTTCACGAGGTGACGGGCAAGTTCGTCACCGACAAGGGATACAGCAATGTCTACATGCTGGCGCCGAACTACCCCGCGGGCAAGGATTCCCTGGCCGGATTCAAGCGCTACTACAAAGGCAAGATCTCCGGCGAGGTTTATACCAAGCTCGGGCAGTCCGACTATGCCGCCGAGCTCGCCACCTTGCGCGCGGCGAAACCCGATGCCGTGTTCTTCTTTCTGCCCGGTGGCATGGGGATCAATTTTCTCAAGCAGTATTCCCAGGCGGGGCTCAGCCAACAGATCCCGGTGTTCGGGCCCGCGTTCTCCTTCGATGAACGCCTGCTCAAGGCGGTGGGCGACGCCGCCGTCGGTGTGCACAACGGTTCCCAGTGGAACTGGGATCTCGACAACGCCGCCAACCGCGAGTTCGTGGCCGCCTTCCGCGCAGCCCACGGCCGCTACCCGACCTTGTACGCGAGCCAGGGCTACGACGCCGCCCGGCTCATCGGCAGCGCTTTGAAGGCGGTCGGCGGCGATCTCGCCGACGCCGGCGCCTTCCGGGCCGCGTTGCGCCGGGCCAATTTCGACTCGGTGCGCGGTGCTTTCCGCTTCGGCCCGAACCAGCATCCGATTCAGGATCTGTATGTGCGTGAAGTGATCAAGAACGCCGACGGCAACTACACCAATCGTACGGTGAAGAAGGTGTTCACCGATCGCGGTGACGCCTACGCGAAGGAGTGCAAGATGTAACCCATGCTGCTGCTCCTCGAACAGATCCTCAACGGGCTGCAGCTCGGGGTGATGCTGTTTCTGATGGCGGCCGGCTTGACGCTGGTGTTCGGCATCATGCGGCTCATCAATCTGGCCCACGGCTCCATGTACATGCTCGGAGCCTTCGTCGCTGCCACGGTAACCCAGGCGACCGGCAGCTTCGTGCTCGGCCTGCTGGCAGCCCTGCCGGCGGCTGCCCTGGTGGGTTGGCTGGTGGAGATAGTGGTGCTGCGGCGTCTGTATGCGCGCGATCATCTGGATCAGGTGCTCGCCACCTTCGGCTTGATCCTGTTCTTCAACGCCCTGGTGCAGCTCGTGTGGGGTCGCCAGCCGCTGTTCATGGATGTGCCCGAGGCGCTCGCGGGAAGCGTGGAATTGATTCCCGGCGTGCCGTATCCCGCCTATCGGCTGGCGATTATCGTTACCGGCCTGACGGTAGCGGGTCTTCTCTATGTGCTCATCGCGCGTACGCGTCTGGGCATGCAGATCCGCGCCAGCGCCAGCAATCGCGACATGGCGGAAGCCATCGGCATCAACACGCCGATGCTCTACACCGCGGTCTTCGCCCTGGGCGCGGGGCTGGCGGGCCTCGCCGGCCTGATGGCGGCACCGATCCTGGCGGTGGAGTCCGGCATGGGTGAAAGTATCCTCATCGAGACCTTCGTCGTCATCGTCATCGGGGGCCTGGGCTCGATTCGCGGCGCGTTCCTCGGCGCGCTGCTGGTGGGGCTCGTCGATACCCTCGGGCGCGCCTTCCTGCCGACGCTGCTGAGGGTGTTTCTGCCCGCCGCCGCGGCCGATGGCGCCGGTGCCTCGCTGGCCTCCATGGGTATCTACATTCTGATGGCGGCGGTGTTGCTGTGGCGTCCCCGCGGGCTGTTCCCCGCGCCCGCGTGACCGGCGCAGGCCCGCACCCGCGGCGACACCGATGACGCTTGCGGGTCGCAGGCGCCTGTTGTGGTA
>FXBF010000059.1_pt1 | contig 29293 bp, 30 predicted proteins | sample 5335321 | NCBI WGS metagenome assembly FXBF01 (sample SAMEA103928391, study PRJEB20085) | sediment metagenome | isolation source: sediment
GGCGAGCGATTCGGCACACAGAGCAAGATTTCGAGCCTGCGCTACGAGTTACTTAATCGTCGTCTATACTCCCTCCCGAAGCCGCCGAAAAGAAACAGATAAGAAAAACAACAGCACTTACGTGATGCATATAAAACTTAAAAAAGGTGACTTGAACGGTCCCTGTTGCGTTTCACCCGAACCCGGTCCCTGAATTGCATGGCCAACCTAGATGCGCTGCTGGCGCGGGAATTTCCGCTGGATCCCGGCCTGATCTACCTGAATCACGCCGCAGTGGCTCCCTGGCCGCGACGGGCCGCTGAGGCGGTCAAACACTTTGCCGAGGAATCCCAGACACAGGGCGCCAGCCACTACGACCGCTGGCTACAAACCGAAAAAACACTGCGGGAACAGCTGGCACGCCTGATTAATGCGTCTTCTTCCGGCGATATCGCCCTGCTGAAAAACACCTCGGAGGCGCTTTCCGTCGTCGCCCACGGTTTCCCCTGGGAGGATGGAAACAACGTCATCATCAGCGACGAGGAGTTCCCTTCAAACCGGATTGTTTGGGAATCGCTGGAAAAATACGGTGTCAGCGTGCGCGAGGTGGCCCTCAAAGGCATGGACGATCCGGAAGCCGCGTTACTGGCGGCCGCAGACGACAAGACCCGGCTGCTGTCCATCAGTTCGGTTCAATACGCCAGCGGCCTGCGGCTGGACCTTACCAGGCTGGGACAGCTATGCCGACAACAGGGCATTGCCTTCTGTGTGGACGCGATCCAGAGCCTCGGCGCCCTTTCCTGCGATATTCAGACCATGCAGATTGATTTCCTGATGGCGGATGCCCACAAGTGGCTGCTGGGGCCGGAAGGGATTGCGGTGTTTTACTGTGCCTCCGAGTGGCGTGATCGGCTGACGCTCCGCCAATACGGCTGGCACATGGTGGAAGATCATCTCAATTATGACCGGAAAGACTGGGAGCCGGCGGCCTCCGCGCGCCGGTTTGAATGCGGCAGCCCGAACATGCTGGGCATCCACACCCTCTCCGCCAGCCTCTCGCTGCTGTTGGAGATCGGCATTGACGAGGTGGAGCGGCGGATACTTAAGCGGGCGGAACGGCTTTTCGAGCTCATCGAGGAAGAACCGCGTTTGACGTGCCTTAGCAACGCCGATCCAGGGCGCTATGCCGGCATCGTGACCTTCCGCCACGCGGAGCGCCCCCCAGACACCCTGTTCGCGCATTTGCGCAGTCATGGCGTCATCTGCGCCCAGCGCGGCGGCGGCATCCGGTACTCACCGCATTGTTACACCCCCCTCGAATCCTTGCGACAGGCCATCCAATTAACAATAACTTAGTGCTGGAATATTAAGTGCTTATCACATTATTCTCAGGTCGATTATAGATATAGATGGGGTGAAAAAAGGCTTTCCGGAGTTAATCAGCGGCCACGATGACCACATACGACCGATTCAGGGTTGAACTGGATAGGAGATCAGTATGAAACAGCGGTTGCCTGTGGAAACAACCTGAAAAAATTCTGTGTGGTCTTTGTAGTGAGCCGTTCCAACGGCATCGCCCGAACCTCGGCCAGACGCTCGGCCACAAAACGCACAAAGGCGGGCTCATTGGTTTTTCCGCGGTGCGGCACCGGCGCCAAATAAGGCGCGTCGGTTTCCACCAGGAGGCGGTCCTCGGGAATTTGCTTTGCCACCTTCCGCAGGTTTTCCGCGTTCTTAAACGTCACAACCCCCGAAAAGGAAATGTAAAAATCCATGTCCAGCGCCTGCTTCGCGACATCCCACGTCCCGGTAAAACAATGCATGACCCCGCCGACGTGATCAGCGCCCTCCTCTCGCAGGATTCGTAAGGTGTCCTCGGAGGCATCGCGCATGTGAATAATCAAAGGCTTGCCGCATTCTCGTGCGGCGCGGATGTGTTGTCGGAACCGTACTTGTTGCCAGCCCGACGCCTCGTCCGTGCGGTAGTAGTCCAGCCCGGTCTCGCCGATGGCGACAACGCGTTCATTGCCGGCCTGCGCCACAAGTTCTTCAACGGAAGGCTCACACGCCGCATGCTCGTTGGGATGCACGCCGACGGAGGCAGAAATGTCCGGGTGTGTTTGCGCCAACGCAAGGATTTCGGGAAATTTCTCCAGGGACACCGACACGCACAGCATATGCCCTACCCCGTTGTCCCGGGCATGTTTCAGTACATTTTCCAGATTGGTGCCGAGGGGGTCGAAATTCAGGTGGCAGTGGGAATCAACGAGGTTCAGCACGCTACATGGTGTGGGTGGGGCGATCCGAGTTGAGGTGTCCGGCCAGAATCGTTTCAATTTTATTGCGTGCCACCCCGGAATCCTTCTCGCTGAACTGAATGCCGATGCCGGCGGTACGGCCACCCTGGGCTCCGGCCGGCGTTACCCATACCACGTGACCGGCGACCGGGATCTTTTCCTTGCTGTCCATCAAGGTTAAAAGCATGAATACCTCTTCACCAAGCTTGTAGGGGCGGTTACTGGGCACGAAGATCCCCCCACCCTTCACATAGGGCATATACGCTGCATACAGGGCGCTTTTGTCTTTGATGGTCAGGGACAGTACGCCCGGTCGCGCCATCGGGACGGCCCTGACAGGTTTGGGGATCGTGGGCTTCGTGGATTTGGTCCGTTCGTTCATTTGGTATTGTTAGTGTAGATGATCAGCGCGCGGCCCGGCACCAGCGAATAAGAATATCTTCCAGTATCAAACGCTCATCCAAAGGCCCAGACAGCTGTTGTTTTAACTCAGAAATTACATCAAGAAATTCAAACAACCTTTTTAATTTTAAACTTTTTATTAAAGGTTGCAAGCGGGCGCGTAGATCGGGATTGGCAAGGGGCGTCTCGCGAAAATCCACCATGCCCGCCTTGATCAGATCGCCGACAAAGCCGTACAGCCAGGATAAACACGCCTCGGCCCCGAGCTTTTTCCAGCGCGCGGCGCATGCCACCGGCTCCTCGCGGCGGGCGTGGAGCGCCTCCATATCCTGCAAAAGCTGATCGCGGTGCGCCAGGAAATGATGCTGCGCCAGATGCACGGCTTGCAACGGGGCGCCCCCGGCAAGCTCCAGCAGGACTTCGTGGTCGCCGGGGACTCCTTGACGGGACCGCAGCCAGGCTAGCGCCTCGGACCGACTTGGCGGCGAAAACAGCACCCGCATACAGCGGCTTCGGATGGTGGCCGGCAACCGAGCGGGACGGCTCGTTACCAGCAGGAGGAAATTACCCGGCGGGGGTTCCTCCAGCAGCTTGAGCAGGCCGTTGGCGGCATTGAGATTCATGGCATCCGCGGGGGAAAGAATCACCACCTTGTGCGCCGCGGTGTGCGCCCGCAGGGCCAAAAAGTCCCTCAGTGCGCGCACCTGATCGATGCCGATGGGCTTGCCTTCCTCGAGCGGCTCGATAGGGAAAAAATCAGGGTGGTTACCGACTTTGAATAAGCGGCAGCTTTTGCAGTGGCCGCATGCTTTCCCCTCCAGACCCGGTTGCGCACATAAAAGCAAATGCGCCAACCGCCGCGCAAAGGCCTGCTTGCCCATGCCGGGTTGCCCGCATAGTAACAGCGCATGAGGCAGTCGGCGAAGATCGCCGGTGAGCATGCTCCACTCCCTGTGATGCCACGGATAATGCTCAGCGCGCAAAACGTCCGGCTCGGTCAATCCATTATCTTCGCGCATAAACTGTCTCCTGCAGAATCTTTGCAATTTGCTGTTCCACTTGTTCCAGGCTCTGGCCGGCGTCCACAACCCGGATACGTTCCGGCTCGCGCGCCGCCGCGTCCAGATATGCCTCACGCACGCGTTGAAAAAATTCCCCATCCTCCCGTTCAAACCGGTCGGGAGCACTGCGATTGCCGGCGCGCTCCAAACCCACCTCAACCGGCACATCCAACAACAACGTGAGATCGGGCCGCAAGTCGCCCTGCACCCAGGTTTCCAGAAGCGCAATGCGTTCCCGGGACATGCCGCGTCCCCTACCTTGATAGGCGTAGGTGGCGTCGGTAAACCGGTCACAGAGCACGGTCTTGCCCTTCGCCAACGCCGGTTTGATGAATTTATTCAAGTGCTCGGCGCGCGCGGCGAACATCAACAACAGTTCACTCTCTGATGAGATATCGATATCGCGTGCATGCAATAACAATTCACGGATACGCTCGCCGAGTTCGGTCCCGCCCGGTTCCCGGGTTACGACGACTTTTCTGCCCGTCTGTTGCAGCCATTTCTGCACGAATGCCAGATGGGTGCTCTTGCCCGCACCCTCCCCGCCTTCCAATGTGATAAAGATTCCCCTTTGCATCCTCAGCTCCGCAAACGGTACATCCCTGTACCACTTCTGCATGTTGTCGTGCGCTACCTCTATTTTACCTGCCGTCCTGTTCGGTGCTTGCCGCCCAACTGATATTTCACTACTGCGTTGTTATGCTCTTGCAGGGTTTCGGAAAACGCATGGCTGCCGTCGCCGCGTGAGACAAAATACAAGGCCCGTGTCTCGGCCGGGTGTAGCACCGCCGCCAGGGATTCGCCGCCCGGCATCGCGATGGGCGTGGGCGGCAACCCCCAGCGTGTGTAGGTATTATAGGGCGTATCTTTTCTCAGGTCCTTCAATCGGAGATTGCCGTCAAAGGCCCGACCCATTCCATAGATGACGGTCGGGTCGGATTGCAGGCGCATGCGTTTCCGTAAGCGGCTGATAAAGACACCGGCGATCAGTCTGCGCTCATCGGCCTTGCCCGTTTCTTTCTCCACGATGGAGGCCAGCGTGAGCGCTTCCTCGGGGGTCTTAAAAGGGAGATCGCGCGCGCGGCTCTCCCATTCCATTTGCAACCGTTGTTGCATTTTTTCGAAGGCGCGGGCAAGAATTATCAAGTCGGTTTGTCCGGATGAATAATAATAGGTATCCGGATAAAACCTGCCTTCCGGATGGACACCCGGATGACCGAGGCGTTTCATGATTTCCCGGTCCGAGAGTCCGGCAAGCGTTTGCTTCAATTTCGGAGCATTTTTAAGCGTCTCCAGGAACTGCCGGAATGTCCATCCCTCGATCAGCACGAGCGGATACTCCGCAACGCGGCCAGCCACGACCTGATCCAGTATCTCTCCGGCGGTGATTCCCTTGCGGAAACGATACTCCCCCGCCTTCAGATCACGGCTGTGTCCGGAGAGATAGGCCAACCAGACAAATGTATAGGCCTCCGGAAGGACGTCGCGCTTCTGCAACTGGCGCGCGAAGGCGCGCAGCGATGTGCCAGGCTTGACAACATAGGTATCCGTTCCCGGGTCAAGGGCATGGTTCCAGGACCAGAATAAATAAATTCCTATCGCCGTTAATACCGCCACCATCGCGACCAACAGCGACCTGGCTCCGGTCGCCAGGACGGCGTTACTTTGCCACCGCTTCTTGGATAGCTTGCGTGATTTTGCCAATGGGATATTCCTTGCTTCCCCTTTCGGGAATGCTCCAGTCAAGTTTCTTCACGGGCCACAGCCCGAACAGACTGTTGGTCAGAAAGAGTTCCTCTGCATGGAAAACATCATCTTGCGTCATGGTTGCGACGCGGGACGGCAGCGATAACATTTCTGCTTTCTCCAGCACCAACCCGCGCATAATTCCTTCCACCCCGCAGGCAGACAGGTCGGGCGTCAACAATACGCCGTTATGCACCAGAAAAAGATTACTCATGGTGGCTTCGATAACAAGCCCGCCCTCATCCAGCATCAGACCCTCGGCATACTCATTCCGCCACTCGGCGCGCGCCAGCACCTGTTCCAGGCGATTGAGGTGCTTGATACCGGCAAGCCGTGAATTGCGCGACAGCATTGTGCGACACACCCGCACATCGACGCCGTTCATGGCATGACTTTCCGGATAATCCGGCCAGGGTGACAGACTGATCACGCGGGTTGGTGGCATCGCCTGATGAATCGCATAACCGCGTGCGGATGCGCCGCGCGTCAGCACGATTTTCAGTACCGCGCGATCGACGTCCTTACATAAGCGCGAGGTCTCTTCACGCAACACCGTTTCTCCAGGGGGCGTGATGCCGAGACGGGCGGCACCGGCGAACAACCGTCGCATATGGCGCTCCCACCACAACGGCCTGCCCTGTGAAACGGCAAGGGTTTCAAATAAGCCGTCACCGTACTGAAAACCGCGGTCTTGAATGGACACCCGGTCACCCGGTTCGCCGTTGATCAACGCAGAAACAACGGCGTTCACATCGCCTCCATCGCGGCCAGCAGACCCTTGGCCTTGGCGCGCGTTTCCTGCAATTCCCGCTCGGGAATGGAGTCCGCCACGATCCCGGCGCCGGCGCGCAAGTGAATATCTCTCCCATTTTGGACCAAGGTGCGTATCAGAATGTTCAGATCCAGACTGCCGTCGCGGTTCACGTAGCCCATGGAGCCCGTGTAGGGGCCACGCGTGGTTTGCTCCAATTCGGCGATGATCTCCATACAGCGCACCTTGGGGCAGCCGGTGATGGTGCCGCCGGGAAAGAGGGCGCGGAAAATCTGCGCCGGCGTAACCCCTTGGCGAAGCTCACCACGGATTTCAGACACAATGTGGTGCACGTGGCGATAGGATTCGAGCACCATGAGTTCGCTGACCTTTACCATTCCCGGGCGGCACACCCGTCCGAGATCGTTGCGCTCCAAATCGATCAACATCACATGCTCCGCCCGTTCCTTGGGATGGCCCAGCAACTCACGTGACCAAGCGCGATCCTGTTTCGGATCGCTACTGCGCGGATACGTTCCGGCTATCGGCCGTGTACGTATGGTCCGGCGGTTCACATGAACCAGCCGCTCCGGGGAGGAACTGATAATGGCCCGGTCACCGCCAAAGGTCATGAGACCCGAAAACGGCGCCGGGTTAGCGGCACGCAGTCGGCGATACAAATGGATGGGATCGGTCGGTCTTCCCAGCTCAGCCTGCCATAACCGCGACAAGTTGACCTGAAACACGTCACCCGCTCGGATGTAATCCTGAACCCGTCGCACGCCGTCCAAAAATTGCGCCGGCCTTTCTTCCAGGATCGCTGCCATGCCAAACGGCGAGTCATCGCCTTCGCGCCTGCTTTCAATATCATCCTGCATGAGCGGCAACAAAGCATGTTGCTTATCCGCCTCACAAACCAGATGTGCCGCACGCGTTGCATGATCCCGTACGACGGCAGCCGGGATTCGGGTCGCACTGGCAATCGGCAGCGTTCCATTGCGCGGGATATTTGTAAGAACAGGTTCTATCTCCGAAGCCAATTCATAGCCCAGAAAAACAAACCAGCCGCCGGTAAAGGGCAGTGGCACGCCCTGCCTTGTCAGGTCTTTGTCCGTTCCGGGCGGCAGCACGTCACGGCGCCATTCCCGGTCAAAGGCCTCGAGAAACTTACCCTGTCCCAGAAGCTCGCCATTTCGATAAAGCCGGTGGTCGGCGTCCAGCATGATCATCCCTTCTGGGAAAGCGAACAAGATATCGTAACGCGCCTGCGCCGTTCCATGGGCGACACTTTCAAGCAGATGGGGATAACGGTCGGGGTGCGCCTGGTGCAGCGCGGTAAGATCAGGAAAGGCGTCCAGGGTCAGACAAACATGCCCCAGGGGCGGAAATTTTTCTTGTGCCAGTCCAATACTCACATGAATCGGCGCATCACAATCGTGCCGTTGGTGCCGCCGAAGCCAAAGGAATTCGAGATGGCCACCTCTATTTCGGCCTCACGCGCATTGGTCGGCACGTAATCAAGATCGCAATCCGGATCCGGCGTGGTGAGGTTGATGGTCGGCGGCGCAATCTGGTGATGAATCGCCAGTGCCGTGTAAACCGCCTCCACACCACCGGCCGCGCCCAGGAGATGGCCGGTCATGGATTTGGTCGAGCTTATCATGAGTTTGCGGGCATGGTCGCCGAACGTTGTCTTAACGGCCAAGGTTTCCGATTTGTCGCCCAACTGGGTGGATGTGCCGTGGGCATTGATGTATTGCACCTGCTCCGGATTCACGCCAGCGTTGCGCAGGGCATTGCTCATGCAACGCGCCGCGCCCTCGCCGTCTTCCGGCGGGCTGGTCATGTGATAGGCATCGCCGCTCATACCGAACCCGATCAGTTCGGCATAGATTTTTGCGCCGCGCTTCTTGGCATGTTCGAGTTCTTCCAGCACCACGACACCGGCGCCCTCCCCCAACACGAAGCCGTCCCGGTCCTTGTCCCAGGGGCGACTTGCCGTCTCCGGGCTGTCATTGCGCGTACTTAAAGCGCGGGCATTACTGAATCCGGCAAGGGCCGTTGGGCTAATGGCGGCTTCCGCGCCGCCCGCGACCATGACATCGGCGTCGCCGTATTCGATCAGGCGACCGGCATCACCGATGGCATGCGTTCCCGTGGAGCAGGCGGTCACCATGGCCAGGTTCGGTCCCTTGAGCCCGTACATCACCGACAGGTCGCCGGATATCATATTGATAATGCTCATGGGGACGTAAAACGGGGATATCCGCCGCGGGCCCCTTTCCAGGACCAGCTGGGTTGTCGCTTCGACGGTATTCACCCCGCCGATACCGGAACCGATATGCACTCCGACGTTCGCCGCATTGGCTTCCGAAATCTCCAGCCCGGAATCCTTGATGGCCTCAATTCCCGCCACGACGCCTAACTGAATAAAGCGATCCATCCGGCGGGCCTCTTTCTCGGTGATGTACCGGGTGGCGTCAAAACCATCCACTTCGCCGGCGATAGCGGAAGGATAGCCCGTGGCATCAAAATGGGTCACCCGTGTGATACCGTTCTTGCCAGCGACAATACTCTGCCAGTTCTCGTCATGACCAATGCCGACGGGAGAAATAACGCCCAGACCGGTGATCACAACGCGCCTTTTACCCAAAACAAATGTCCTCTGGTATGTAACTTGGAAAATAAACCACCGCCGCGAATAAAATCAAGAGGCCGTCACCACGATTGTGGTCGACGGCCCCTTACTCTACACGAAACGAAGCAACGATCAGTTCAAATGGGAATTGATGTATTCAATGGCCTGCTGCACCGTCGTAATCTTTTCGGCTTCCTCGTCCGGAATCTCGCAATCAAATTCCTCCTCGAGCGCCATTACCAGTTCAACGGTATCCAATGAATCCGCGCCCAGATCGTCGACAAAGGAGGCGGAGCTTGTGACTTCCCCTTCGTTGGCACCTAACTGCTCAACCACAATTTTCTTGACGCGTTCTTCAACACTACTCATGGCAGATTTTTCCTCCAAATATTGACGTTGCCGGCCCGTGAGGCCGCATAGTTAACACAATTTGCCTAAACCCGTCCAGCCACCTATAAATCGACCTAATTCATGTACATGCCGCCGTTTACATGCAGGGTCACGCCGGTGATATAGGCCGCCTGAGGCGAAGCCAGGAACGCCACGGCATGGGCCACTTCCTCGGCCAGACCCAGGCGGCCGAGTGGAATCTGCTTAAATAGCGCCTCTTTTTGTGAATCCGGCAGGTTGCGCGTCATATCCGTGTCGATAAATCCGGGGGCCACGACGTTGACGGTGATATTGCGGCTACCCACCTCCCGCGCCAGCGAGCGGGCAAAACCGATGATTCCCGCCTTGGCGGCGGCATAATTGGCCTGACCGGCGTTGCCGGTGACGCCCACCACCGAACTGATGCTGATGATCCGGCCCTTGCGCGCCTTGGTCATAGGGCGCAAGCAGACCTTGCTCATGCGATAAACCGACTTGAGATCGGTATCCAAAATGGCGTCCCAATCCTCTTCCGACATGCGCAATAACAGATTGTCACGGGTGATCCCAGCATTGTTGACCAGAATAGTCGGCAACCCGCCGGTTTTTTCCAGCTCCCCCAGGAGCGCGTCGATTGATGCCGGATCGGTGACATCCAACACCATGCCTCTGCCATTAATACTTTTTTGCTTTAATAAGTTAGATATTTCTTCTGCACCATTACTTGAAGTAGCGGTCCCGATGACCCGGGCGCCCTGACGGCCCAACTCCTGGGCAATGGTAAAACCTATCCCACGGCTAGCGCCCGTTACCAGGGCGATTTCGTTATCCAGAGCCATTCTCTCAGAATTTTCCCATTTTTTACTTGCGGTCACTGCTTATTTGCCATGGACAAGGTGGTACGCAATGTGGGCGAATCATATACCGACAAGATCTCCGCGCTCCGGGCAATGCGCTTGTTGAGGCCGGTCAATACCCTGCCCGGGCCGCATTCTACCAGCCTGCCGACCCCGTCAGTGACCATTTTTTGAACAGTTTCGACCCACGGAACTGGGGACACGAGCTGATGTACCAAGGCCTCGCGTATAGCCTGAGGTTCGGTTTCCGTCTGAACATGCACGTTATGCAGCACTGGAATTTTCGGGGGGTGGACGTCGACGTGACGCAGGCGCTCCGCCAGCCGCTCGGCTGCCGGGCGCATCAGCGCACAATGGGACGGTACACTCACCGGCAAGACCAGCGCCCGTTTGGCGCCATCTGTCTCGGCCTTTGCCACCGCGCGCTGTACCGCCGCGGCCGCACCCGCAATCACGACCTGTCCGGGCGAGTTGAAATTGACCGCTTCCAGCACCTCGTCCTCCCTCACCTGCTGGCACAAGCGGCGAACGGTATCATCGTCCAGGCCGATGATCGCCGCCATGCCGCCTTTCCCTACCGGGACGGCTTCCTGCATGAAACGCGCGCGATCGGCCACCAACGGCACAGTATCGGCAAAACCAATAGCTTCGGCGCATACAAGCGCCGTGTATTCCCCAAGGCTGTGGCCAGCCATGCAGACAGGCAGCGGTCCACCCTGAGCCCGCCACACCCGCCACACGGCCACACCCGCAACCAACATGGCGGGCTGGGTGACCTGTGTCTGGTTGAGCTTCTCTTTCGGCCCGTTTTCAACCACCTGCCAGAGATCGAAACCCAATGCCTGCGAGGCCTCGGCGAAGGTCTCTTTGACCTCGGCATACGCTTGCGCAAGCTCTTTGAGCATCCCGACCGACTGCGATCCCTGGCCGGGAAATACAAAACCAAGTGACATACATTATTTACCTAATTTAAATCCTGACTTCCAACGCAGAGACGCAAAGTACGCAGAGAGATCAGAAATCTATAAATCTCTAACCAGAACGATGATTGCGTTGTATATCTCTGGCAATTTTCTACCATAAAAAATCCTGATTTTCTTTGCGCTCTCTGCGTCTTTGCGTTGAGTGGTTACTTAAAATTTCAGTAATACCGAGCCCCAGGTGAATCCACCGCCAAATGCTTCCATCAATACGGTATCGTCACGCTGGATACGCCCGTCGCGCACGGCCTCATCGAAGGCCAGCGGGATGGAGGCGGCCGAGGTGTTGCCGTGACGCTCGACGGTCAGTACCACCCGCTCCATGGGTAGCCCCAGTTTTTTGGCGGTCGCACCGATAATGCGGGTATTGGCCTGGTGCGGCACCAGCCATTTGATATCGGACTTACTCATATGGTTGGCCTCCAGGGTTTCGTCCACGATTTTTCCAAGGGTGGTGACCGCCACTTTGAATACATCACTGCCCCGCATATTCATATAGGCCTCACCCTTGATCACATTGTCATAACCCCGGGAGATACCAGCGGGAACATTCAACAGATCCTTATACTGTCCATCGGCGTGGAGGTGTGAAGAAACAATGCCCGGCTTTTCAGCAGCGGCGAGGATAACGGCACCGGCACCGTCACCGAACAGCACACAGGTGCTCTTGTCGGTCCAGTCGGTAATGCGTGAAAGGGTCTCTGAGCCTACGATCAGGGCGCACTTTGCGGAATGGGTGCGGATAAATTTGTCGGCGATGGCCAGCGCGTAGACAAAGCCGGTACACACAGCCTGGACATCAAAGGCCGGGCATTCATGAATGCCCAGGCGTTCCTGCAACAGACAGGCGGTGCTGGGAAAAACTTGATCGGGCGTGGTCGTCGCGACAATGATCAAATCAATAGCGTCTTTCGTGACGCCCGCCGCCTCCATGGCGCTTAGGGCCGCCTTCTCGCCCATGGTGCAGCTGGTCTCGCCGTCGGCGGCGATGTGGCGTTCGCGGATGCCGGTACGTTCGACGATCCACCGATCCGAGGTATCGACCATCTTTTCCAGGTCGGCATTGGTCAGTATCTTCTGCGGTAGATAACCGCCGGTGCCGATAATGCGTGCGTACTTCACGCTGGTTTCCTTTTTTCCAACATGGATCCAACTTCCTGACCGATACGTTGCGGCACCTGTTTCTCGACCTCGGTCACGGCCTCTAAAATGGCATGTTCGAACGCCAAGACGTCTGCATTGCCGTGGCTCTTTACGACCGTCCCATTTAACCCCAAAAAGGTGGCGCCATTATAACGCCGATGGTCCACCCGCCTGCGAAGTGCATCGATAACGGGCCGCGACGCCAAGCCGGCAAGCCGCGTGAATGAATTGCGCCTGAATTCCTGATTCATAAAATGGGCGATCATTTGCGCCAATCCCTCACTAACCTTAAGCGCCACATTGCCCACAAAACCGTCGCATACGACTACATCCATGTTCCCGGTATAAATTTTGTCCCCTTCGATATACCCGCAATAATTAACATTACTTGCACGCAACAACTCGGCCGCCTTCTTTACCGTATCACTCCCTTTAATATCTTCCTCGCCGATATTAAGCAGCCCTACGGAGGGATTGCTCTTTCCTTCCACCGCGCTTACAAGAATTGATCCCATCACAGCGAATTGCAGCAGGTGTTCCGGCGTGCAATCCACATTGGCGCCGAGATCAAGAACATGCACATGCCCGCGTACGGTGGGAAGCGTGGTAATGATCGCGGGCCGATCAATTCCTGGCAGGGTTTTCAGGACAAAGCGGGCGGTCGCCATCAGCGCGCCGGTGTTCCCGGCGGAGACAGCGGCCTGCGCCTCGCCGCCCTTGACCAAGTCAATGGCGACCCGCATGGAAGAATCTTTTTTATTACGCAACGCCGAGGCGGGAGGCTCGCCCATGTCCACCATTTCTGAGGCATGATAAACCGCGAGGCGGTCGCTTTCCCGACCACTGTTTTGGGCAAGCTCGCGCACAAGGCGCTCTCGTACGCCAACCAGAATCAATTTCAATTCAGGTTGTTTTCTAAGGATCGCGAGCGCCGCGGGCACGGTGACGCTGGCACCGTAATCGCCCCCCATGGCGTCGAGGGCAACCGTTATCAAGGTTTATTTCCCTAAACCGTTCCGCCGGTTATCACGACTTTTCGGTCTTCGTGTCAATCACCTTGCGACCGCGATAAAACCCGTCGGCGCTGATATGATGACGGCGATGGGTTTCACCGCTGGTTTTGTCAACCGACAGCGCCGACTTTCTCAGCGCGTCATGGGCGCGTCGCATACCGCGTCTGGAGGGTGTTACTCGACTCTTTTGTACTGCCATGACAGATCCTCGCTGATAGAATTCCAGATACTGCTACTCTTTCCGTTTCAGTCCGTTCAAAATTGAAAACGGTTTGTTTGTCTTGCCTCCCGCACTGACGCCGTCTGCGGCAGTCTTGTAAACGTTCACTGGACATGCCTTCTCGTCATGCATGGGGATCATCGGCATGACTAACAGAAACTCATTTTCCACAAGCTCGTTCAACGAAATCGGCTTATCAACCACCAGTATATCGGCCTCCTGGGCCTGAATATCCTCACGCTCACCGGGCCTTGTCAGGATGAGCCGGGTCTCGGCGGCCAGTTCCAGGTCCATGCCTTCCAGACACCGTTGGCATGTGACGCGCACTGTGGCGGCCATCGTCCCGTGCATCAGGTACATCCCGTCGGCGTCACCACGCTCAAACATGAGATCCACCACCGCTTCACCCGAGTCATCCCGGCACAGTTCCACCAGACGCCGCATGGCCTTAACCGGGAGTTTGCCGCGTAATCGCGCTCCCTTCCCGGCCAGCTGGATCGGGTCTATCGTTGCCGGCAGACCGCCAAACATAGGCCGCGCATCATATATTCGCGGCTAACTTGTGTCAAAATAGGGTGATTCTTGCGCCAAAGGACGCCCTGGATTATTGACACCTTCTGTTCCTTTACGTAAAAAAGCCGGGCCGGCGCATTTTAGGGAGCGCCGAGTCTCCAACCCTGCGGAGCCTTCTGCTTGATTAAAAAGATTCTGGTAGCCAACCGTGGTGAAATCGCGGTACGCATCGTACGCGCCTGCGCTGAGATGGGCATCAAATCCGTTGCCATTTATACGGACGCCGATCGCAATGCACTGCATCTCAAAAAGGCCGACGAGGCATACAATGTCGGCCCTGATCCGATCGGGGGTTATCTAAACGCCCACCGCATCGTTAATCTGGCCGTCGCCTCCGGTTGCGACGCCCTGCATCCGGGATACGGGTTTCTGTCGGAAAATCCGCTTCTCGCCGAAATCTGCGCACGGCGCCATATCATTTTTATCGGGGCGTCTCCCGCTGTTATCCGGCGCATGGGCGACAAGATCGCGGCGCGCCAGGCCATGATCGAAGCCTCCGTGCCGGTAATCCCCGGAAGCGAGGGAAACCTGAAGAGCGCCTCCGAAGCCGTCAAGCTCGCCAAAAAAATCGGCTACCCCGTTATGCTCAAGGCCACATCGGGGGGCGGGGGGCGCGGCATCCGCCGGTGCAACACCGAGGAGAAATTACGCCGCAACTACGAACGCGTGGTGTCCGAGGCAACCACGGCCTTTGGCAGCGCCGATGTGTTCTTGGAAAAATGCATCTTAAATCCACGCCACATCGAGGTGCAGATCCTCGGCGATAAACTCGGCAATATCATTCACCTTTTCGAGCGCGATTGCTCCATTCAGCGCCGCCACCAGAAATTGATTGAGATCGCGCCCTCCCCTCAAATCACCGAAGAGCAACGTGAAACCGTATGTGCGCTTGGCGTGCGCGCAGCCAAGACTGTGGGTTATGAAAATGCCGGAACAGTCGAGTTTCTACTAAACCACGACGGAAATTTTTATTTTATGGAGATGAACACCCGATTGCAGGTGGAGCACACAGTTACCGAACAGATTACCGGCGTGGATATCGTTCAGGAACAAATCCTCATCGCCGGCGGGGAGCCGTTGTCCTACCGACAGGAACAGATCGAGCGACGCGGTTACGCCATCCAGTTCCGCATCAATGCCGAGGATCCCAAGAATGATTTTCTGCCGAACTTTGGGCGTATCACGCGCTACTATTCGCCCGGTGGTCCCGGCGTGCGCACCGATGCCGCAATTTACACCGGATATGAATTTCCATCCTACTACGATTCCATGTGCGCCAAGATAACCGTGTGGGCCCTGACATGGGAACAGGTCCTGGCGCGCGCCCGGCGTGCGTTGAAGGATGCGGGATTGCATGGGGTCAAAACCACGAAACCTTTTCACTTGGAGATTCTAAAGACCCCGGAGTTTAAATCCGGTAAATTTGATACCGGATTCATCGAACAGCATCCGGAACTGATAAACTATTCTCTGCGACGTCCGCCGGCGGACCTGGCGGCGGCCATCGCCGCCGCTATCACGGCGCATCACGGACTATAAAGAGACAAAAACAATCATGGCGTCTTCTTCCACCCGCAAAAAAGACACAAATAAGAAAGTTTTGGTCACGGATCTGGTCTTGCGCGACGCGCACCAGTCCCTGTTGGCCACACGCATGCGTACCGAGGACATGCTTCCGGTCTGCGATCGATTGGACCGTGTCGGCTTTTGGTCGCTTGAGGCCTGGGGCGGCGCGACCTTTGATACCTGCATCCGCTTCTTGAAAGAAGACCCGTGGGAACGATTACGCAAACTGAAAACGGCCCTGCCGAATACGCCCATACAAATGTTGTTGCGTGGCCAGAACCTGCTTGGGTATCGTCACTACTCCGATGACGTGGTGGAGGCGTTCATAAAAAAAGCCGCAGAAAACGGCGTGGGCGTCTTCCGCATCTTTGACGCCATGAACGACCTGCGCAACCTCAAGGTCTCCATCGAGGCGGTGTTAAATGCCGGCAAGCATGCCCAAGGCGCCATCTGCTACACCACCAGCCCGGTGCACACCATCAAGCATTTCATAAAACAGGCAAAGGAACTGGAGTCCATGGGTTGCCACAGCATCGCCATCAAGGACATGGCCGGGCTGCTTACCCCGCCACACGCCGCAGAACTCTTCGCGGCGTTGTCCAAGGCCGTGAAGGTTCCCCTGCATTTTCACTCACACACCACCGTGGGCGTCGCCAACATCAGCATGTACAAGGCGGTGGAGAACGGTGCAAGGCACGTGGACACGGCCATCAGTTCGCTTTCCTGGGGTACCAGCCACTCCCCCACCGAAAGCATGGTGGTGGCCTTCCGCGATACCCCGTACGACACCGGTCTCGACCTCGAATTGCTGCAGGAGATCGGTTTCTACTTTTACGAAGTGCGGAAGAAGTACCATCATTTTGAAAGCGAATTCAACGGCGTCGACACCCGTATTGAAATCAATCAGGTGCCGGGCGGCATGATGTCCAACCTGTCGCACCAGCTCAAGGAACAGGGCGCCCTCCACCACATGAACGAGGTGCTGGCCGAGATTCCGCGCGTGCGTGAAGACTTGGGCTACCCGCCGCTGGTAACGCCCACGTCGCAAATCGTCGGCACCCAGGCGGTATTGAACGTGCTTACCGGAAAACGGTACAAGAGCATCACCAACGAGGTGAAACTGTACTTGCAGGGTCGCTATGGCAAAGCCCCCGGCAAGATCAATGAAACCGTGCGCAACATGGCGATCGGTGACGAGAACGTCATCACATGCCGACCGGCGGACAAGCTGAAACCCGAGATGCAACGGTTGCGAGAGGAGGCCGGTGAGCTGGCAAAATCCGAGGAAGACGTGCTGACCTACGCCATGTTCCCGGAGGTCGGGCGCAAGTTTCTGGAAGAACGCGCCGCCGGCACATTGAAACCGGAAGAACTACAGCCTCCCCCGGAAACCCAGCCCGGCGGCTTGCCGCCCCTCGCGCCCACCGACTTCAACGTCACGTTACACGGAGAGACGTACCATATCCGCGTTACCGGCGCCGGTCACAAGACGGAAGAACGCCGTCCGTTTTACGTCAGCGTCGATGGCGTGCCCGAAGAGATTCTCATTGAGAACCTCACCGAAACCGTTCCAACAGAGAGCGCCATGGTCGATACCAAACGCGCCTCGAAGGGATCGAAACGGCCGAAGGCGAGCCGCGAAGGCCATGTCACCAGTTCCATGCCGGGCACTGTCGTGGAGGTCCTTGTCAAAACAGGGGATAAGGTGGATGCCGGTGATCCGATTCTGGTGATTGAGGCGATGAAAATGGAAAACGAGGTCCCAGCGCCGGTTGCAGGCACCGTCACGGCCGTCAATATCGACAAAGGCGACAGCGTGAATCCAGACGAGGCGCTAGTAGAGATTGAATAAGTTTTATTAGCTTTTGACGCAAAGACGCGAAGTCGCAAAAGGAAAAATGGAATGGCGTTTCGTGCAATAAAAAGGAAATCATCCTCAGTTTCTACATTTCTTTGCGCCTTTGCGCCTTCGCGTCAAACGATATTATGAAACTAATCCTCGCTTCCTCTTCGCCTTATCGCCGGGAGCTGTTGGCGCGCCTGGAGATTCCCTTCAAAGTCATTCCCCCGGAGATCGATGAAACACCGCTGCCGGATGAAACGCCGCAGGCGCTGGTCGAGCGGCTTGCCATTGCCAAGGCACAGGCCGTCGCCGCAACGCAATCCGATGCGCTCGTCATCGGTTCTGATCAGGTGGCGATCCACCACGGTGTGATCGTCGGCAAGCCGAAGGATCATGACCATGCCGTTGAGCAACTGCGCAGCGCCTCGGGCCAGACCATAACGTTGTACACGGGATTGGCGCTGGTCAACGGCGCTAGTGGAAAAGTCCAGAGCGAGACCGTGCCCTACCGCGTCACATTCCGCGCCTTGAGCGATGCGCAGATTGAAAACTATCTTCGCAAGGAACAGCCGTACGGATGCGCCGGAGCCGTCAAATCGGAAGGCTTGGGCATCGCCCTGCTGGAGCGTTTCGAGGGCGACGATCCCAATACCCTGATCGGGTTACCGCTGATCAGACTGGTGCGGATGCTGGAGAAGGAAGGTGTCGAGGTTATCTAAATCCAAAACTCAGCGCAAAGACGCAGAGACGCTAAGGATGCAAAAAATTTTATAAAGCAAGAAAAAGCATTTTTCCTTATCTCAACTTTCTTTGCGCCTCTGCGTTGAGTTATCTATCTCAAACTTGGCGAACGTCCCAGGAACTCCGTGCCCAGCGTCTGCGCCATGGCGGCGCCGAGACGACGCGCAAAGCGGTCGAGCACGTTTTCCCGATAGGTGAAATTGACGATCTCTTCGGCGCCAATCACCTCGCGGGCAACGAAGCTTGCACTGCCAAGTTCATCCACCAAGCCCATCTTCATCGCCTGGTCCCCGGTCCAGAACAAACCGGAAAACATGTCCTTGGTCTGTTTCAATTGCGCCCCCCTCCCTTCCTTAACGCGCTCGATGAATTGTTTGTGGATCCTGTTAAGGAGATTCTGCGCATGCCGGCGTTCCCCCGGGTTCATGGGCGAGAAGGGATCGAGAAACCCCTTATGTTTTCCCGCCGTGAGCAAGCGCCGCTCCACGCCAAGTTTCTTCAGGGTGTCTACAAAACCGAAACCGTTCATGAGCACACCGATAGAGCCGACGATACTTGCCTTGTCCGCATAGATCTTGTCCGTCGCCACCACGGCGTAATAACAACCGGAGGCGCAGATGTCGCCGATGACCGCGTAAATGGGGACCTTGGGATACTTGCTACGCAGCCGCTTGATCTCATCATTGATATAGCCCGCCTGCACCGGACTGCCGCCGGGACTGTTGACACGCAGAATCACTCCAACGGTGGCCTTGCTTTCAAAAGCGGTGCGCAACCCGGAAATCACATTATCCGCGCTGGCCAGTTCATTCGCAGCGATCGCGCCATCGAGGTCAACCAGCGCCGTGTAGCGTTTTGCGAGGGCCTTGCCGCCGAGGTTATCCGACAACAAGAGCAACAACACCACCAGGAGATAGATGGCAAAGAACAACTTAAAGAAGATGCCCCAACGGCGCGCCTTGCGCTGTTCGTTCAGCGAGGCGAACGCCAAGCGCTGCAAAAGATCGCTCTCCCAAGATGTCTCCGGTCTTCCCGGCTCGGGTGCTTTAGAATCGGAATCTTTCTCCGTCATTTACACCGCCTCATATGATCTTTTGCCTCCCATGCATCACTGGATCGTCGAAACCCGTGGAGGGCCAATCTTATCCGGGTCCCGCTTAATCAAGTGTATATCATTGTGCCTGCCGAGGTAGACCCACCCATCCCGCTCCTCGACATCCAGTTTTGTCAGGCCGGCGCCGTTGCACGGTCCTCCAATACAGGCGCCGGTATCCGGCTCATAACGCGCGCCGTGGGTGGCGCAAATTAAATACCTTTTCTCGGCATCGAAAAAGAGCCCTTCTTCCCAGTCGAGTTCGACCAGCTTATGCGCGCATTGATTTACGTAACCATAAACCTTGCCGCCATAGCGAACGACAAAAGCAGGATAGGATAAACCTGCTTGCTTGACGATAAAGCGCACACCGCGTCCGCCATCCACAAGCGCCTTTCCGGCGCATATCGCGCCATACTGTTTATTCACTGAAGCCAATGGCATACCTCATGAAAGGAATCGAGACAGGCGACAGGCTCGTGTTCGAGAAGCAATTCGCGCTCATGCACACCATAGCTGACGGCGAGGCCGTCCATGCCCACGCTTTGCGCCATTTGTAAATCATAAATTGTATCACCAATCATTAGCGCCCTATCGGCCGCTACCCCTGTCTGTTCCAAAATATCCCGCAGCATCTGAGGATGCGGTTTGGAAGGCGCCTCGTCGGCACAACGCGTGGCAACGAAAAAATGTACCGTTGCCGTCTCCTTCAAGACGCGGTCCAGACCACGGCGCGCTTTGCCGGTGGCGACTGCCAACAGATATCCTTGTTGCGTAAGCGCCTCAAGACCTTCCGGCACACCGGGGAACATGGCCATCTCAGTCTCGTCAAGATGCAGGAAGTGTTCGCGGTAACGTTCGACCACGCGTCCGCGCGCGGGGACATCTGCATCGGGCAACAGGAGTTGCAACGCCTCCTGCAACCCAAGGCCGATCACTTTACGGATCGCTGCCTCACTGGGAATGGCCAAGCCCACGTCGTTGACCGCCTCCGTGAAGCAACGCACAATTTTGGCGATGGAATCCATAAGCGTGCCGTCCCAATCAAATACGATCAAGTTATAATCACGTTTCATCGGTGGTTCCTGGTTTCCTGCATGTGGCGGTCGCTCCCGACTCCCTATCTCGCGCGACACTCGCACATCCCTGTGCGTCGGTCAGTCGTTCAAGAAAAACGGCCAGATCGGAAGGCAGCGGGGCTTCGATGTGCATTTTACAGCCGTTGACCGGGTGCTTGAAATCGAGACTGAGGGCATGCAGAAACAGGCGCTTTAATCCCCGTTCGCGCATCCGGCGATTAAACCCGCAATCACCGTATTTTCCGTCGCCGGCAATCGGGTATCCGAGATAGGCGGCGTGGGCGCGCGCCTGGTGGGTGCGCCCGGTCAGCAATTGAATCTCCACCAACGTGGCCATGGCATAGCGTTTTCTGGGAATGAACCGGCTCTTTGCCTCCTTTCCTGTCTGAACAACTTCCACTACGCGTTCGCCGGAGCGCAGGCGGCCTTTCTTCAGCGGCACCGAAACGTGACGCCCTTTTCCCCGCCATTCTCCCTTGATCAGCGCAAGATACCGTTTCTCGATTGACCCTTCCCTTAACATGCCGTGCAACGCAAGCAAGGCGGGGCGGCTTTTAGCCACAAGCAGGCAGCCTGATGTATCCCGGTCCAAACGGTGAACCAGCTCGAGCATCTCCGCATGGGGTCGCCGACCGCGCAACGTCTCAATCAGCCCCTTGCTCACGCGACTGCCTCCATGGACAGCGAGGCCGGTGGGCTTGTCCACGGCCATCAGGTGCCCGTCTTCATAAAGAATGTATTCGTCCAGCCACGCAAATCCGTCGTCATGTTTCGGGCGGCCTGTGGGCATCGCGGTACGCACGGGCGGGATCCGCACGACATCGCCCGCCGCGAGACGGGTGTCCGGCCTGGCCCGCCCGCCGTTAAGGCGGATCTCGCCCTTGCGCAGAATCCGATAGATGCGGCTTTTCGGTACGCCTTTGAGATGGACAAAAAGATAGTTATCCAACCGCTGTCCAACCCGGTTTTCAGTGATCTTGAGGTACCGGACGCGAGGCCGTGGGGCGTTTTTGGCGTTTTTCATGCTGAAATGATGATAACAGATTGCCGCTGACCAGCTTGATTGATATAGTGAGAACGTATGCATTTGATGCAGATCTGAAAGGTTCGTTTGTAACAGCATCTGGCAACAAGATTTCCGTACCCGGGTACAGCACCCGGTAATGGCCGAACAAACCCGACATCGATGAGATGCGGCGCACAATCTTGATGAAGATTAGCTCGGCCACAAAAGGGTTACGCGCCCCTCACCCAATGTAGAGACGCACTGATTTAGACGCAGCCGACTAAGACGCACGTGGTCAGCGAGTCCCGTCCTCGACGAAGGACCGCTTCTTAGCGTTGACGTATACGCCATAAACACGTGTCATGCGGCCGTAAGGCGCGCGAGGCCGGGCGTCGGGGATTGTGTAAATGAAAAGAATTTTGTTCAACGCAACTCATCCTGAGGAGTTGCGTCTTGCCATTGTCGATGGTCAGAAACTCATTGATCTCGACATCGAATCCTCCTCCTACCAGCAGAAGAAAGGCAACGTCTACAAGGGCAAGGTCACCCGCGTGGAACCCAGCCTGGAAGCCGCCTTCGTCGATTACGGAGCGGAGCGACAGGGCTTCTTGCCCCTCAAGGAAATTTCCCGCACCTATTTTACGGGCTATGACGAAAAAACGCCCATGGGCCAAGTACGCATCAAGGACGTCATCAAGGAAGGCCAGGAGTTCATCGTTCAGGTTGACAAGGAAGAGCGTGGTACCAAGGGCGCCGCGCTGACAACCTTCGTGAGTCTGGCCGGGCGTTACCTGGTCCTTATGCCGAACAACCCCAAGGGCGGCGGCATCTCACGCCGTATTGAAGGGGAAGAACGCGCCGAACTGCGCGAGTCCATGTCGAAGCTCAAGATTCCGGATGATTATTCGCTGATCGCCCGCACGGCCGGCATCGGTCGCAGCGCTGAGGAGCTGCAATGGGATCTCGACTACCTCATCCTGCTTTGGGATGCCATCAGCAAGGCCGCCGCTGAGCGTCAGGCTCCCTTTTTAGTCTATCAGGAAAGCAATCTGGTTGTGCGTGCGACCCGCGATTACTTGCGTCAGGACATCGGAGAAATACTGGTGGACAATCCGGAAATCTTTGAGCGCATGAAGAAGTTCATGCAGCAAGTGGCGCCGCAGAATTTGGACAAGCTGAAGCTGTACCAAGACGAGACACCATTGCTCACACGCTTTCAGATCGAGATTCAGATCGAGTCGGCGTTTTCCCGCGATGTGCGACTGGAATCCGGCGGCGCGCTGGTCTTCGACCGCGCCGAAGCGCTTGTCACCATCGACGTCAACTCGGCGCGCGCTACCAAAGGCGCCGACATTGAGGAAACGGCGCTTAACACCAATCTGGAAGCGGCCGACGAAATCGCGCGTCAGTTGCGCCTGCGCGACATTGGCGGGTTGATCGTGATCGATTTCATCGACATGACGCCCGTACGCAATCAGCGGGAAGTAGAAAACCGTCTGATAGAGGCGCTCAAGGTGGACCGCGCACGTGTTCAGACTGGTCGAATTTCCCGCTTCGGTCTGCTGGAAATGTCCCGGCAACGTTTGCGTCCCTCCCTTGGCGAATCCAGCAGCTTGACCTGTCCGCGCTGCAACGGGACAGGTCATATCCGCGGCGTCCAGTCCTCGGCGCTCAATATACTGCGCATGATTCAAGAAGAGGCCATGAAGGAGAATACCGCTGCGGTACATGTGCATCTGCCGGTGGCGACAGCAACCTTCCTGCTAAACGAAAAACGTCTGGAACTCAATGCAATTGAGTCACGTATCGGTACGCCTATCATCATCATACCGACAACGGAACTGGAGACACCGCATTATCACATTCGGCGTTTGCGTCTTGATGAGTACGACTCAGAAGCGGAAGTGCCAAGTTATGAAACAGAAATAATTGGCGAAGAGGAAGAGGAAGCGCCGTCACTGACCGCGCCTGCACCTGCTGAAAAACCGGCGATTGGACCATTAACCCACGCTGTAACGCCTCCCGTACCCGTAAAAACAGCTCGCGGTTTCTGGAAAAAATTATTCAAAAGTCTGTTCGGCAAAAGCGAGAGGCGCGCCACAACATCGACGGAACGACAATTTTCCCGTCGCGGTCGCCATGGGCGCGGCGGAAAACGTCCACGTAAATACGCACAACAGCAGGGGAGTCGACCCCAAGGCGGACGGCCATCTATGAAAAAGGAGCCCCAGAAAACCCGCGCCCAACAACCAGCCGTTCCTTCCAGGACACCGGACAAGGCGTCAGGGACACAGCGGGATAAACAGGAAAGCGGGAAGGGACGTCGGGGGCGTCGGGGATATCGCGGGGGACGGTCTCAAGGCCGGCAAGTCGAGGCGACAGATAAGACAGCCGGCGCAGCACAAAACGGGCCGACAACAGCAACGCGCGATAAACCTGAAACCCACGATAACAGAGAAGTGAATATGAATAGGAACCCCACGGCGGACTCGGCGCAGGCGGCCGCAAACGATCGGCCTCCTCCTTCGCACGGGGAGCAACCATCGCCCTTTACCAACGCGGTCGACAAGGAAAAGAACGAAAAACCAACTGAGGCAAACGTGTCGGCACCCGTTAGCGTTGTTCCTGCGCCGGAGGCGCCAAGCTCGGGCCTGGAACCCAAAGAGACAAGCTCCAACCCGTCACTTGTCCAGGTAGAAACCAAACCAGAGTTGGCCAAAACTGAACCGGAAACCAAAGTTGAATAAGCCGCATTGATTTAAGGAACCTCTGATCAGGTCATCAGAGGTTCCGCCGGGCAAGGGATGCTCCGACATGCGGCTGGCCCTACAACCGGCGGCGGATGTCCTCAAGTAAGCCGGACGCGGCTTCTTCGATCATATCCAGCACCCGGTCAAAACCGTCGTCACCGCCGAAAAGGGGATCAGGCACATCCCTCTCCGGTCTCCCCGGTGCATAATCCAGGAACATCTTGAGCTTGCGCTCGAGCCCCGCGGGGCAGATGGCGTGCAGATCTTTATAATTCTCGCGGTCCATCGCGAGAATATAATCAAAGGTTCGGATGTCTTCGGCGCACGCCTGTCGCCCGCGCAGCCGGCTAATATTAGCTCCGCGCCGGAGTGCAGCCATCTGGGCGCGCGCGTCAGGTGGTCTCCCCACATTGTAGTCATGCGTGCCCGCCGAATCGATCTCGACCCAATCCCCAAGACCGGCCTCTTTGATCCGTTGTCGAAACACACCCTCCGCCATCGGCGAACGACAAATGTTGCCGAGACAGACAAACAATATCTTTATTTTCGTTGAGCCCCCCATAGATTGAATCATGAAGGAAGAATCTCTTAATCGCTTACTTTTTGTTTTCTTTTTCTCTGAAAATTTCACGCACTCGATCTAAATCAGCCTGCGTATTCACACCCACATCAAGCGCCCTCACTCCGGGCGTTTCCAGCATCAATCGATACACGATAATGCGCTCACCGTGACAGAGTACGCGTAATTGCTCCAGTTGTTCCGCCTGCTCCAGCGGGCAAGGGGGCCACGTCACATAGCGCGCGACAAAACCGGCACGATAAGCATAAATACCCACATGCCAAAAGATGCTGATGGGTGACTGACTATCCACTTGACGTGGTTTTGAAATTGGCGCACGGCTGAAATCCAAAGCATAACCGCTTTCATCGCACATGACTTTGACCACATTAGGATCATCAAGCTCGGATTTATCTACAATCGGATGGCATGCCGTGGCCATGACAGCATCGCTATGGAGGCTCAAGGTATTCGCGACCTGATCAATCAGTTCAGGCGACATCAGAGGTTCGTCCCCTTGCAGATTGACCACAATCTCGTCATCCGCCAGCCCAAGCTGCTCGACCGCTTCGGCGATGCGTTCAGTGCCGGAGCGGTGTTTGGTCGACGTCATGCATACCGGCGCACCAAACGCCTCGGCGGCCTTACGAATGCGCTCATCGTCGGTCGCCACCGTAACGGCGCCCGTACCGCTTTGTTGCGCGCATTCATAAACCCGCTGGATCAAGGGTTTGCCGCAGATGTCCGCCAGGGGTTTGCCGGGAAGACGCGTCGAGGCATAACGAACCGGAATAATGACATGCATAAACTAAGGAAGGTCTATTAAATGAATTTTTGAAGCAAAGACGCGGAGACGCAGAGGTTATTCTGCTCGTTATCCATGAATTTTCTTGGCGTCTTTGCGCCTTTGCGTCGAATAATCATATCAATCAGAACTTCCCTTAGGTAAATGCTCAAGGCTTGCTATTTAAGCTCATCGTCGGAGACAGTCCGTGCCTCGTCTTCCAACATGACGGGTATGTCATCGCGGATAGGATAGGCGAGGCGATCCGCCTTGCAAATCAGCTCTGATTTCTTTTTGTCATAGATAAGTGGACCCTTGCACGACGGGCAAACCAGGATATCAAGCAATTTTTTATCCACGTGCTTTCTCCTTTCCCCTCCGGGATTTTTCCTTCATTCGTTGCAAGACCAGCTCACCCAGCCGCGGATCTACCCTGGCCTCCACCGCCAGATACCAAATGCGCGGAGTGGAAAAACGTTCGCATTTTACCGCATCTTTCTGGGTCATGATGATTTCGTAATCGTCTCCGAAACTTAAGTCCTTTTCATGGAAACGATGGTGATCCGGGAAGGGATGTTCAATAACCTGCAATCCCAGCCCCCGTAACTGATCGAAGAACCGTTCGGGACGGCCGATGCCGGCCACGGCATGCACGGGCCGGCCACGAAAGACATCCACCGAGACTGCCTGTCCCGGCGCATCCAGACGGTGAAACCCCTTTTCCTCCAACCTCATGCCCCAGCCGTCAGGCGGCGGCGTGCCTTGGGTGATGCACGCATCCACGCTACGAAGGCGGCTCATTGGTTCACGCAACGGCCCAGCCGGTAAACAACGACCGTTCCCGAAACGCCGGCTGCCGTCAATCACGGCAATTTCCACATCGCGCCTCAGGTGGTAATGCTGCAGCCCGTCGTCACTGACGATGACGTCACAGCCATGTTCTCGCACCAACCTCCGTGCGGCACGCACACGATCAACGCCGGCCATGACCGGGGCGGCGCTCAGGCGAGCGAGCAACAACGGCTCGTCACCCACCTGTCCCGGATCAGAATCCGCTTGAACGAGTATCGGCCAATCCCGCACGTTTCCGCGGTAACCACGGGTGACAATCCCGGGGCGATACCCCTTCCCCAGCAGGAAGCCGGCAAGCCACAGCACTAACGGCGTCTTGCCCGTGCCCCCGACCGTGATGTTGCCGATCACGATTACCGGGACCGGTAATTGAATACTGTGAAAGATTTGCAACCGATAAAGCTGACGCCGGAGCAATGCCAACAAACAATAAATCCAACTCAGCGGCGACAGCGCTAGACTGATAAAGCTTTTTCCATACCAGTGGCGTTCTATCCAATACATTTATTTTACATACTCGCCTACGCCATATCCTTATATATTTACCGAGGCGTCATTAAACTGGATGCGATAAAGCCCTGCATAAACGCCGTTATGGGCCAGCAGTTCCTTGTGGTTGCCGCTTTCAACCACCCTCCCCTGGGCCAACACCACAATGCGATCGGCGTGTTCGACCGTCGAAAGACGATGGGCGATCACCAGCGTCGTGCGATTTTCCATGAGCTTCTGCATGGCGGCCTGTACATAACGTTCCGACTCCGAGTCCAGAGACGATGTCGCTTCATCCAGGATAAGAATGGGTGCATTCTTATAGAGGGCGCGGGCGATCGCGATCCGCTGACGTTGGCCGCCGGAAAGACGCAGGCCCTTTTCGCCCACCTGAGCATCCAGCCCTTCGGGTAGCGTGCTCACAAACTCGAGGACATGCGCCGCCCGCGTCGCCTCCTCGAGACGCGCCTCATCAATCTTTCCTTCCCGGCCGTAGGCGATGTTATTGCGGATGCTGTCATTGAACAGCAGCGTTTCCTGGCCGACGAGCGCAATGTGACTGCGAAGATTGGCGAGCACCAGGTCGGTTATGTTGACGCCGTCGAGCAGAATTTCGCCCTGGGTCACGCGGTAGAACCGAGGAAACAGACTGACGATAGTGGTCTTGCCGCTGCCGGAGGCGCCGACCAATGCCAGCGTCTGACCAGATTCGATGGAGAATGAAACGTCATGCAAAACATCGGCATGAGATATCGGATAACGAAATCCGACATGGCGGTACTCAATATGACCTTTTACCCTTTCAAGCGTGACCGTGCCGTCGTCCTTCTCCGGGGCCTCATCGAGCACGCCGAAGACGCTGCCCGCCGCAGCCAGCCCCGTCTGGATCACCTCGTTGACTTTGGTGAGCTGTTTTGAAGGGCCCATCATCCAGGCAACGGCGGCAATGTAGGAAACAAAACCGCCGGCCGAGATCTCACCCAACACCAGTGCGATATAGATCACGAGCGCCAGGGCCACCGCTGCGAGGAACTGTATCAGCGACAAACCGATGGCGGAAATCGCCACCTTGCGCATGTTTTGTCGGCGGTTTTTCTCATTTGCTCCGGTAAAGGTGTGTACTTCGCTTTGTTGTCCGCCGAACGCCTTGACCACCCGCTGCCCTTCGGTCGCCTCCTGGGTCACTTGGGTGATATCACTCATGCTCTCCTGGATCCGCCGACTGGTCTTGCGAAAACCCCGGCTCATGGCCCGGACAAGAAGGCCAGTGGCCGGTATGATCACGACAAAAAGCAACGTCAGTTTCCAGTTGAGATAAACCATCCATGCAAACAAGGCCACGACGGTGACGCCGTCCCGTCCGACGATGAACAGAGCCCGAGTCACCGCGCTGGCGATCTGTTCTACGTCATAGATAAGCTTCGAGACCAGTTTTCCCGAGACATTGGCATCGTAGAAGGCGTTCGGCAGGTGCATCATGTGCGTGAAAACGGCATTGCGGATATCGAAGATAACGCGGCGGCCCGCCCAATTGATGGCATAGGTCGCCATAAAATTAGCGATCCCGCGCACGATGAAGATGCCGATGATGAGCAGCGGGATCAGGCGAATCATGGCCGGGTCTCTATTGATGAAACCTTCGTCAACCAACGGTTTCATGAGGGCGGCAAAACCGGCGCCGGCAATGGAGAAAAACACCATGCCGATGGCGGAAATCACAAACGCCCATTTATACGGCAAGGCGTAAGTGAGCAGGCGCCGGTAGAGTTGTATGGATCCGGGGTCTAGACGTCTTTTCACGGAGCCGTTTTGCGGGAGACGGGCTGCTGGGTGGCGAAGGTCAGACGCGTATAGCCGAGCCTGCGCGCCGCATCCATCACACGAACCACCGCCTCATGCGGCGTTTTGGCATCCGCATGAACAATGATGAGCGGGTCTTTGTTCCGGCCCACGGCGCGCGCCATCGCGTTGCGCAGAATCCCCGGTTTGGATTTCAGGAGTTTCTTGTCGTTGATGTAATACTCGCCTTTGGCGTCGATCGCGATGCGTAAAGCAGCGCGCTCCGTTTTCGCCTCGGCGGCGGCTTCCGGCAAGCGGATACGCAACTGCGCCTCTTTGGAAAAACTGGTGGTGACCACCAAGAAGATCAACGTCATCAGCATGACGTCTATTAACGCCACCAGGTTGAGCTCGGGTTCCTCGTCTTGGTTCAGGCGGAATCTCATGGGATCGCTCTCACTCTTTTTCGCGCTCGCCGTGCAGGATCTCAATCATCTTGATCGCTTGTTGCTCCATGTCCACCAGCAGCTCATTGATACGCCCACGGAAATAGCGGTAAAACATCAGGCTGAATATGGCCACCACCAGGCCGGCGGCGGTGGTGATCAGGGCCTGGGCGATGCCCCCGGCGACGGCCGCCGGGTCGCCGATGCCGCGGGTGCTGACGCCGGCGAACATCTCGATCATGCCGAGCACGGTGCCGAGCAACCCCAGAAACGGCGA
>FXBF010000060.1_pt1 | contig 29225 bp, 25 predicted proteins | sample 5335321 | NCBI WGS metagenome assembly FXBF01 (sample SAMEA103928391, study PRJEB20085) | sediment metagenome | isolation source: sediment
CGAGCCGAGTACGAAGGGAAAATCGGATTAAAGTGAGCCCCCTGTCGAGCCCCATTTCGTTTTTTGAAATGAGCGAGTTGGTGAACGCCGATTTTCCCGCCGCACGCAGGGGACCCGCAAGGCGGGCGAGGCTCAGGGCAAGTGGTTTTGGGTACTTTTGCCGAAACAAAAGTACCTCGCCCGCCGGGCGAAACACGGCATCATAATGCAGTGAGCGTCACCGCAGGTGACCCTTTTATATAAGCCCCGTTAGGGGCTTTTAAACATAAAGCAAGTTTCGGCTTGTGCCGAAACCCACTAGTTTGTAACTTACCCCCATGAACAACAAAACCCTCAAAGACAGAGACCTGAAGGTCCTCTGGCACCCCTGTACACAGATGAAAGACCACGCCATCGACCAGTTACCGCTGATCCCGATCAGGCGTGGTGAAGGCGTGTGGCTGGAAGACTACGACGGCAACCGCTATCTCGATGCCATCAGTTCCTGGTGGGTCAATCTCTTCGGCCATGCCAACCCACGGATCAATGCCGCCATCCGCGAACAGGCCGAGAAACTGGAGCACGTCATCCTCGCCGGTTTCAGCCATGAGCCGGTAATCGAATTATCCGAACGACTGCTTACGCTCGCCCCGTCCGGCCTGCAGCGCTGTTTCTATGCCGACAGCGGGTCGGCCGCGGTCGAGATCGCCCTGAAGATGAGTTTCCATTACTGGCATAACCTGGGCGAAACCAAACGTACGAAATTCATTCACCTTAGCAACAGCTACCATGGCGAGACCCTGGGGGCGCTGGCAGTCGGTGACGTCGCCCTGTACAAGCAGACCTATGATTCGCTACTGATGCCGACGATCAGCGTACCGTCACCGGATTGTTATTTGCGGGAGCAGGGTGAGTCCTGCCGGGACTACAGCCTGAACATGTTCAGCCACATGGAACAGGCGCTGACACGACACGCCGATGAGGTCTGCGCTGTTATCATTGAACCGCTGGTCCAGTGTGCCGGCGCTATGCGGATGTATCATGCCGAGTATCTCAAGCGGCTGCGCGAGGCCTGTGATCAATATGGGGTGCACCTGATCGCCGACGAGATCGCCGTCGGCTTCGGCCGCACCGGGACCATGTTTGCCTGTGAGCAGGCCGGTATCACACCTGATTTTCTGTGCATCGGTAAGGGCCTGACAGGGGGCTATTTACCCCTGTCGGCCTGCCTGACCACCGATCCGATTTATCAGGCCTTCTATGATGATTACGCGACCTTGCAGGCCTTCCTGCACTCCCACAGCTACACCGGTAATGCCCTCGCCTGTGCCGCCGCCCTGGCGACATTGGATATTTTCAGAGAAGAAAATATCATTGACTGCAACAAGCGCCTGGCGGTATTGCTCGGTTCAGAAAATGAAGCCATCAAAGACCATCCACATGTCGCCGAAGTCAGACAGACCGGCATGATCCTGGCGATCGAAATGGTGAAGAATCGCAAGAGTCGCGAGCCCTATCCCTGGCAGGAACGGCGTGGCCTGGCAGTGTACCGGGAGGCCCTTCAGCGTGGTGTGCTGCTACGGCCACTCGGTGACATCATCTATATGATGCCACCCTATGTCATCGACGAGGACGGGATTCGGTTGATGTCAACTGTCGCCCATGAGTGTATCGAGACGGTGACCCGGCATTCAAATCAAGGATAGAAAGCCTGTTTCAACACCTGGATATTCGGGATCAAACCGAGCTTGTTCTCCAGTCTGATCCCCGAGGCGATATAGGGACTCGTTGGGATATCTTTACCGCCAACAGCAATCGTGGCGGCACGATCGATAATGCGCGGGTGCGGCTCAGAAATCGCAAGTATACCGAAAAATTCCCAGTCCATTCGCCCATTAAACGGATTAAAGACAACAATCTTGGCGCGCGAACTCGGTACCGGCGGTGCCATCCCCAACATTACTTCAAATGAAATCACCGGCACCGCCCGCCGCCGCCAGCCAATTGCACCCAGCAGCCAACCCTGGCTACATGGAATCGGTGCCAACTCACTATAGTTGATCACTTCAGCAGTATTGGCAATCGGTACCACCAGCGACATCTGACCGATAGGGAAATCCAGGACATGGATCTGATTGGCATTAACCTGAGTTGTCATCCGGTTCCTCCCAGAGTGCGTAAATAACCGGCCAGACCTGCCGGCGAAAACACCAGGGTGACATCACTGCCCCTGACCCAGACACCGGAAAATATATGACCGGCACCGGTTGGCGGGGGACCCAAGGGAGTAAATGGTCCTACCTCCACATCCTGACGAGGAAGTAATTGCACCTCTTCCACCGTTATCCCGTAGGCCTCAGAGGCATTACCAATAAAAACTGATCGCAGCCAGGAAGGGTTATGTGAGATTCTCAGCTCATTGTTCAGGCACAAAGCCGGCCATTTCCCGGTACTGGTAACACGGTAGGCGGCCACCCCCGACTCTTGATTGGCATTTACCTCCAGATTCTCGCGCTGTTCGATAGCCAGACTGGAGGTGCTCGGTAACAGAAACTCGACACCGGCAAAACTGAGTCGGAGATATTGATCAGGTTCGGCCAACAGATTTTTTCCTTTTAATGGTAGTCAGCGCATTATTGACGGTCAGGAATGGAATGCTCAGCATCCTGCCGGATGTGCTAATTACTTTCCTTGAGTAAGCGATCAATGTTTGCAAACAGTGCCTCTTCCTGATAAGGCTTACTCATATAGTCGTTAGCACCGAGATCAAATGCACGCTTGCGGTGTTTCTCACCGGCCCGAGAGGTAATCATGATGATCGGGATATGCTGCAATTCTGCATCGAAACGCACACGCTTGGTCAACTCATAGCCATCCATGCGGGGCATCTCGATATCGATCAACATGATATCCGGGATCGTTTCGCGCAATTGTTCTACCGCATCGAGACCGTCTTTGGCGGTAATAACTTCATAACCACGTTTTTGTAAATGTTTGCCAGTGACCTTACGCACCGTCAGAGAATCATCGACAACCATAATCAAAGCACGCTCACGTTTCGGTTTCTCTACCGGTCTGGCAACTACTGGCGTGTGTGCAACCTGCATACCCTCTTCCGAGAGCAACAGGCCACCGATATCAAGGATCAGGATGACAGTACCGTCACCCAATATGGTGGCGCCGGCAAAACCCGCCAGTTCACTCAGCATCGGATTCAAGGCCTTGATCACAACTTCGCGGGTACCTGCCAGGCCATCAACCTGCATGGCAAATTCACGGGTACCAGTCCGTACCAGGAGAACAGGTGCCTTACGTTCTGCCCGGGGGTGTGCTACCTGCCCCAGTCGACCTGCCAGGTTGACATAAGGGTAGACCTGATCATTATGATTAAACATCGGTTTGGTGCCCATCGACAGGCTGCTGACCTGCTCTCTATCGACCTCTAGAATGTTATCCACAGAAGACAGCGGGATCGCAAAAATCTGTTCGCCGGCATAGACCAACAGTGCCTGGGTTACCGATAAGGTCAGAGGCAGACGAATAATAAACGTTGTCCCGACACCATGCTGGGTATCCACCGACATCGAACCACCAAGCCGTTTCACCTCATTATGCACCACATCCATACCGACACCGCGGCCGGATAGATGGGTAACAGAACTTGCAGTGGAGAAACCCGACACGAGGATGAACTGAATAATGGCATCATTGGATAAACGTTCACCCTCTCCGATCAGCCCGCGTTCGACAGCCTTATGCCGGATGGCATCGACATTCAGCCCCATCCCATCATCTGAAAAACTGATAACGATTTCACTTCCTTGCTGCTTGGTACTGATGCTAATCGTACCAGAGGTATTCTTGCCTGCCAGGCGTCGCTCAGTCTCGGATTCAATACCGTGATCGATTGCGTTACGTATCATATGTTCGAAGGGAGCGATCATCCGCTCGAGGACATTCCGATCCACTTCCACATCTGACCCGATTAACTTGAGCTCCGCACGTTTACCGAGTTCGCGTGCGGTCTGCCGGACGATATGCCTAAGCCTCGCTGACTGGGTCGAGAAGCTGACCATGCGAGTGCGCATCAGCCCTTCCTGTAACTCGGTATTGATGCGTGCCTGCTGCTGCAATACCGTCTCGGCATCGCCGACAAAATTATCCAGGTTGGTCTGGATGGTTCCTAGATCATGCAGGCTCTCGGTCAGACCGCGGGATAATTGCTGTAACCTGGAAAATCGATCGAACTCCAGGGGATCAAAATCTGAACTATGGTCTGACACGTCATCGCCGGAACGATAGAGGATCTGGGACTCAGACTGGATTTCAAGTTCACGCAACTGATCCCGGAAGCGATTGACGTTCTGATGCAGCTCGCCCAGGTTCTCCCGGAAGCCGTAAATCTGCTGCTCCATCCGTGAACGCGAGATACTCACCTCACCGGCAAAATTCACCAGATCATCCAACAATCCGGTGCGAACCCGGGTGACGCCACCACGTTCTTTTTTCTGTGCCTGCTGTTTCTGTTCCGCAGTTTCATTGGCGGGCACCGGGGTGTGCTTGGCAAAGAGCGGGACATCATGGGCCGGGGCTTGTTGTAGTGGCGCAGGTGGTTGCTGTCCTGTCTGTGTCGGGACTGCTTGCTCATTGAATGCTGGTGCCGGATCGGTAAAGCCGGGTATCGCCGGTTGGGGTTCGAGTCCTGATACTGGGGGAAGCCCTGACTGTGACAGTACAATATCCTCGTCAACGTCAATAGCTATTATTGGTACATCATCGGAAAACAGTGAAATAACCCTGGCATTCAGATCCTGAATATCAGCCAGTGGCTCATTGTTCTTGATCTGGTCTATCATGGACACAAGAGTGTCATGCACTTCATCGAGCAAATCAAAAAGCTCTTTACTGACTGTCGTCGTCCCTTCTTCGACTCCCTTGAGCGCACTTTCCGTGTTATGGCTGAGATCACCGGTAGTTATGAGGCCCGCCATACGGGCGCCGCCTTTTAATGTGTGCAGTGCCCGTTTGAGTTCATGCACGTCATCACCACCCGTGGGATTCCGCCGCCAACTGCGTAGGGAATGGTCGACGGTTACCAGAATATCGACTGCCTCTTCGAGGAAAATCTCCAGCAATTCCGGATCGACACCGTCTCCTAATTGCGATGTCGCCGGGGTTATCATTGGTTCCGGACTTACCAGCGGTTCCGCTACCACATGCGGGAGTATCGAACTATCCGTGACAGGTGGTGATGGCGCAATATGTTTTTCGTCTTCAAGACGCTGGAATTCGTTATGGATCATCGACTGAATACGGGCAAAACGGTCGTCATGATTTTCTGGCAGACCCTGTCCTTGGCCCAGCGTCACCATCAGATCGCTAACACTGTTCTCGATCTCTGTCAGCATCTTGATATGGTCTTCACTCAAAGGCATATTCCGTGCCTGGATCTCCTGCAGCAGTTTCTCCATTTCACCACAGGCATCAGACATCGGCATCAGTCCCAGCGATCGTGCACTACCACGCAAGGTATGGGTCGCACGCAATAGATTCGCTGTCACCAGACAGGATGATCGATTCTCGACACAATCCCTGACCTCGGCCTTCATGGTTTCGACGTGGCCCCTGGCCTCGGTGGTAAAAATCTGCAGCAGGGTAGGATCGAGCCTCGGGGTTTCATCAACAGATTCAACCTGGCCTGCGGGCTCAGCTGCCGTTGGTGCAATTTCAAACGCCGGGCTGGAACTCGTCAGCTCTTCGGCCCGTTGACGCAGGCTTTCCGTGTCTTCAGTGGGTACTTCACCGCGTTCAAATTTGTCGATCAGAGCAGGAAATATTGCCCTGACTTCCTGCAATAATTCTAACATCGCCGGAGAATGTGCAATCTTCTGATCACGCACTTTATTCAACATGCTTTCAACGGCCCATGCCAGTTCCGAGATGACACTGGCTCCTACCATGCGGCCACTGCCCTTTAAGGTATGGTAGCCTCGCCGTAACTCAAGCAAGGTGTCATGGTTATCAGGTTGCTGAATCCAATTTGTGGTCTCCTTATCGACCGTCTTCATGACATCCCTGGCATCCTCGATGAAAATTTGAACAATTTCTTCATCGATATCTTCATCATCTTCAAACTCGACAACGGGTTCCGCCATTACCGGCTCAGGCCCAGGGATAGCCTCAATAATCTCACCTAGCTCCTCTTCATAATCATCGACAAGGTATTCGTCGTTATCCGGGGCGCTCGGAAATTCAAAGTCCTCAACAACTGGCACAACCGTGGTTGTTGCCAAATACTGCTTGGATAACAACGCCAAAGTGTCGAAGGACTGTTTGAGAGTATTGATAATGTCGTCCGAGAGCTGGCCGGGATCATCATGGATGATGTGCAGCAGTTTGTTCATCTCGCCGCTAATACGCTCGATCTTCTCCTGATTCTGACTCCTCGCTAATGCCGAGATGGCATCGAGATGCTGGGACATAGCCGAAACGGCGCTGGTATCATCGGTATTACTCAACCAACTGCTGAGTTGCTTCTCTATCTCGGAAATAAGAACAGTTGGATCGCCGGCAATTTTATGTTTTTCCGATGTCGCTGTCCTGAGTTCGTCAACGGCACGATCAATGATGATATCGAGATTTGGCCGGCTATATTGCAGACCCTCTACATAGGCGCCTATCGTACCGACAGCAACAGCAAGGCCGTCGAGCACCTCTGCATCTGCGGTTATTTCCTTGTTACGGATTTCATCAACACACTGCAGAGTCAGGTCGGTCAATTCGGCGGCCCGTGGTTGGCCGAGGATTTCGAGGGCACCCTGAATCTGATTTAGATTTGCCGGCACTTCATCCAGGTAACCGACCTGTCGGGCATCGGCGGCAAATGATTCGAGCGCCTCTTCGATTTTATTGAGATTGATTCGGATCTCATCGCCGACTACGCCTAACAACTGATTGTATTCGGTCTCTGAAAGCTCGGTATCCCTGACCTCAAACCCGGAAAGTTCAAGTGAATCCTCGGCGCTACCTTCCCGCAATGTCTGCAGGGACTGAACGATTTCTTCAAGTTGGCGTTTCCAGGAAGCGGCGGACTTATGGATCTCCTTGGCACTGTTTTCAATTAGCAGTAACGCCCGCGCCATAGCCATGGCAACAGTATCTTGATTCTGGATCTTGTTATCGACAACCGCCTTACCGACAGCAACAAGTTCATCGACAAGTTCTTTCAGCATAGGCACGCCAAGCATATCTATTGTGCTCGACATCTTGTGCAGTAACTCAAGCAGCGGATCTAATGAAGTAACGTCCTCCTGTTCAGGATCAAAAAAGGCAGATAGCAGATCTTGTGCGGCCTCAATCTCCTTGCCTAAAGCAACAGAAACCGATTGCAGGGCCTCCGGCGTCGGCATAGCGGCAAGTGCCGCATCATCACTGACACCGCTTAGTAACTTCTCGAGCTCAAAGGCACGTTTGAGTTGTGTGACTTTCGGACCTTCAGATCGGCTGCGACCGATTTCGAAGAGGATCTTTTTAACCAGTGATTCAGAAGAGTTTCTCAGGCTGGTCCGGTCACTACCCTCGACCAGTTTCCTGATTTGCTGATCCAGACGCGAGAATAACTTCTTGCGTTCATTGGTTGCCTTGAGATCGCCGGATAACAACGCCTCAACAAAACCATCGGCGACCCAGAACAACTGCTCAATGATACCGATGTTGCTATTGCCAAGCTGTGACAGGATATCGGCAATCTCATTCAAGGACCCTTTGTCATTGGTATCCCGCAACCACTTGAGCAGTGCCATTTGAAATGGATGCCGAATTTGTTTTGCCAGTTTCCGATAAGTATCTTCGTCAGCCTTGGGTATGTCGTTCTTGTTTGCCGGGCGCACACTCAGGTCTGGCTCGAAGAGATCAGCCTCGTCCATCAATTTGGCACCACTGAGTGTCCGTAGCTCGTTGATAACCGGTACCAGACCAATGGGATTATCCATCTGACCAAACTGTAACCTCGCCAGGTAATCCGGCAGGGTAAGGATGGCCCGCGTCAGGATATCGAAGGTTTTCCCGTCGGCTTTGATGCGTTCGTCAAGGATGCCCCTGGCGAGAGACTCGGCATCGCGCGCCAACATCGCGGCGCCATCGAGCTCGACCATTTCCAGGGTACCGACAACCTGATGTAGATGGGTAACACAGAAACGCAGACGGGTATCATCGGAAGGGTTTTCCGTATAGGACTCGAGCGCGAGGCGAGCCTGCTTCAGGGTTTCATCAATTTCATTTTTGACCCATCCAAGCGTACTTGGGTCAATTTTGCTTGTCGCGCTCATACGAATACTATCTCAGCGTTCAATCACCCCCGTCTGCCCATCAATCCGCCCTGCGGAGGCCACTCCGGGGGATGGCCGCTTAGGCCGGTAGTTTGAAACCAGCCACCGATGCTTGCAATTCACGTGCAAGATCGGACAGCTTACCAATCGACTCGGCGGTCTCCCGGGTACCGTTAGAGGTCATCGTCGTTGTTTCCTGAATTACCGCCATGTTATCGGAAACACCGGTGGCCGATTCGGACTGTCTATGGGCGTCTCGGGAGATATCCACAATCAGGTCGGAGATCTGTAGCGATACCGCCTCAATCTCTCCCAGCGCCTGACCGGCGGCGTCCGCCAGTCGCGTTGCGCCGACCACACCATGGGTGGCCTGTTCCATCGAGGCCACGGCCTCATTGGTATCTGCCTGAATGGTTTTCACCAGATCGGAGATCTGTTTTGTTGCCTCAGCGGAACGTTCTGCCAGACGTTGTACTTCGTCCGCCACCACCGCGAACCCGCGACCGGCTTCACCGGCCATGGCTGCCTGAATAGCTGCATTCAGAGACAGGATGTTCGTTTGCTCGGCAATGTCATTAATCAGTTCCACGATTTCACCAATCTGTTGCGAACTCTCACCCAGGCGTTTGATTCGTTTCGCAGTTTCCTGGATCTGCTCACGCATCTCATCCATACCCTTGATCGTATCTTGCACAGCAACCGCGCCGCGCTTAGCGGTATCCACCGAACCCTTGGCGACTTCGGCTGATTTCTCAGCACTGAGTGACATGTCTTCCATCGACCGGGCCATGGCTTTCACGCTTTCTGTGGTCTCGGTAATCTGTGCCGCCTGCCGCAATGTTGCCTCGGTCAGATCGATGGCCGTCTGCCGGCTTCGTTCAGATGCGTCCGCCACCTGTTGCGCAGCATTCTTGATTCGGACAACCAGGTTGCGCATCTCCTTCACCGCGAAGTTGATCGAGTCTGCGATTGCCCCTGTGATCTGCTCGGTCACCTCCGGCTCAATGCTCAAGTCACCTTCGGCCAGGTCGCCCATTTCCTCAAGGAGCTTGAGAATAGCATCCTGGGTGGTCCTGTTCTGCTGATCACTCTCATAGGCACGTTTTCTCGTATCACCGAAGAGCCGCATCAGGAACAGCAACAGAAAGAACACTGAAATAACACCCAGGCCGGCAGTCATCCATCGCATGTACTGCCGTCCCTTACTCAAGGCGGTATAGGAGTCCACTAACTTACGGGCACTTGCCAGCAGCGGGTCGGACTTCTGGAACATATCTTTACTCGCGCGTTGGGCCTCGAACAATTCGGCGGCACTACCGAGAATGGCGTCCACCCGGGACTTCATCTTGCCGAATTCCTTAGCGGCCTCGGCCAGTCTCGCCTTAATCGCTGCTGGCGCCATTCGCCGCAGACGCGCCTCAGTCTCCTGGTAGAGCTTGGTATCCTTACCAAATTGGGCCGCAGCCACCGCTGACTCCGTGCCACCTTGCGAAAACAGGTTAACGTCTTTAGCGATACGTTGGCTCAACATGCCCTGCCGACTGGCAATGTAGAGCATGTCTTTGGACAAGCCGATGGTCGTCCCGGCCTCGACGATCTCATCCGAGAGTGCCAGTAACAACGGGCTCAACTGGTTGATCTTCACCACGTGTTGACGCAATTGCAGCAGCGATTTCTGTTGCTTCAGGATCTGGTCGACACGAAAAGCCAGACCTTTCTCCTTGCCGGGGGACCATAACTTGACAATTTCGTTCAATGCCGGTCTGACCTCGGCCGGACTTGCCGGAATTCCGAGGGAACTGTTACCGATTATCAGATTTTTGATGATGGTCTCGAAACGGTTGCGGGATTGTTGTAGTGACTTGAACGCCACCGACTGACCCAACACCGCCTCACGGGCATCCTTTGCCAGGCGTTGTGAAAGCATCAATAATTGCGACGACTGTTCGATGTACTTGGCCTCAGTCGCCGTTTTCTGGGCATCGGTAAACAGCAACCAGGCGGCGGCGCCACCGGCAACAATAGCACCAATAATCAGTACCGGAATACTGGTGATCGTCGTTATGCCGCCGGTCCCCATGCCCGAGAACAGTGGCTGTTTGGGCTTTGCCAGATCTATGACCTCTTCACTCATTGACGAGACACTGCCCGTCTCGATGTCGATTAGATCTTCTGATGGTTGATCAATCGTATTGGATTCTTTCTTAAACAAAGCCATACCGAGTACCTCGTAAGCGTGTTAAGCGTTAGCTGCATTTAAATTCATTAAAAATATATCCATCCTCTTTTGGCAGCGGCCTGATTTCCCTATGCCGCTACCCGTCTAAAAGCGTGGTGTTGTGCCAACAGGTGCATATCAAATACCCCCCAGAGCACGTCATTCTGTAAATACGCACTGGTGATCAGCTCTCCGACCGGCTCATCCAGATCGCTTAAGGTCTGTTTCTCAAGCTCGTCATCGAAGTGCCGCAAACCCAAGACCTCATCCACCAACAGTCCAGCACTGACCTCCCCCGTATTCATGAGCAGGATCCGTGACCGATCATCACGATAGACCTCGCCTTTCCCGAAATACTGCGGCAAGTCGATAATGGTCAGCAGGTTTCCGCGAACATTGGCCAATCCCTTCAACCATTCCTTCGTGCCCGGCAACGGCGTGATATCGGGATAGGGCAATACCTCACGGACATGATCCAGCGGTGTTACCAGGTTCATATTCCCCATACGGAAAGCGACCCCTGACCAGAGGACGGCGGCCTTGGCATCCTCTTCAAGCAAGGAAGGCAAATTGCGGGCACCTTCCTGTTCCATTTGTTGCAATACACTGAATGGGTCCTGGGTCATTACAATTGTTCCCTTATAAGGCCTTAATTTTCTGAACCAATACCTTTGCGTTAATCGGCTTAACGATGTAATCCCGGGCGCCCTGTCGCAGACCCCAGGCCTTATCGGTTTCCTGGTCCTTCGTGGTACATATGATGACAGGGATATGTGATGTCTCCGGGTCCTTGCTGATGGCACGCGTGGCCTCAAAACCACTCATACCCGGCATCACCACATCCATTATCACCAAATCCGGTTTATCGGCCTTGGTCTTGGCCACCCCTTCTTCACCGTCCTGGGCCACAGAGACGCTATACCCCTGTGTCTTCAATATCTCCGTCAACACATGGACATCAGTTGGCGAATCATCGACTACAAGTACATTATTTATATCCATTAATTACTCCATTCTTTAAAACGATTATCGTTTTCAACGATTTCCAGATGAGTAGTCACAATCAATGCACATACTTATTAATGACATCAATCAGTTCCTCCTGGGTAAACGGTTTATTGACGTGTTCCTGGGAACCGGCAATCCGCCCCCGGGCGCGATCAAACAATCCGTCCTTGCTGGATAACATGATCACGGGAGTCTCTCGGAATTTCCTGTTATTCTTGATTAATTGGCAGGTCTGGTAGCCGTCCAGACGCGGCATCATAATATCGACGAAGATAATATCTGGTTCGTTATCGGTAATCATGGACATGGCCTCAAACCCGTCGGCAGCCGTAAACACATCATAGCCCGCCTTTTTCAATAAGGCCTCGGCCGTGCGCCGGATCGTATTACTGTCATCAATGATCATTACCTTTGTACCCATCACTTTACATACTTTTTATATTGTTGATAGATTATGTTCGCTAGCCTTATTTTTTCGGCCGTAGATCCACTCCCTCGTCTCACCGGCACCCCTGGCAGGAAACGAGGACTAAGTAATGTAAATTCTTTATTTGCTGGCTATAATAATGATTTGTTAGCATAAAAACCCCTTAAAATCCATCTCCTACCAAGATTCTGGCGCCTACTAACTATTATTATATATAGTAGCCGCTCTCGACCGGGCTGCCACACAGCATAGGCTGATTCAGGTCTTGGCGCCCCCGACACTCCCCCAAACATCCAAATCATCCCGAAAATGATGTATGCACGAACTATGCCAGTGGAATACGGCTGATACCTGACGACAATAACAGTGCCTATACGCTAGTATAGAGGCATATTGGATGGAATCCGCAGAAAATTATGGAAATTGAGCACCTTCATGCAGTCCCGCATCTGACCACAGCGTTGTCAGGGCCGCTGCAGGAGATCGAGACCCATCTCCTGGGCCGCCAGCTAGAGATCGAACAATGGTTCCGGGAACAGTGGCTGACGACCCTGGCACCGTTTTATGCCTCAGTTGATTTACGGAATGCCGGCTTCAAACTGGCACCGGTAGATACAAATCTATTTCCGGCCGGTTTCAACAACCTCAATCCGACCCTACGGCCACTGGCCATCCAGGCTATCCAGACAGCGGCCGAACGGGTCTGCCCCAAGGCCCGCGGGACCCTGCTCATCCCCGAGAACCACACCCGCAATATCCATTACCTGGAGAATATCGCCGCCCTGAACGAAATCATGACCCAGGCCGGTTTCCAGGTACGGATCGGCTCCCTGCTGCCGGACCTCGAGGCACCCAGGGATATCGACCTGCCATCGGGAGGCCGCATCCGGCTGGAACCGTTGATCCGCCAGGGCGACAAAGTTGGTGTCGAGGGATTCGAGCCCTGTCTGGTATTGCTGAATAATGACCTCTCCTCCGGCCGGCCGGCGGTTCTGGAGGGACTGGAACAGCCGCTTGTCCCACCGCTGACAATGGGTTGGCGTGACCGGCGGAAATCAGATCACTTTGCCCACTATCACACTATCACCGGGGAGTTCTCCCAGCTTATTGATATCGACCCCTGGCTGATCGATCCAATCTTCCGGAAGTGCGGCCAGATCGATTTTCACGAACGCGAAGACGAGGATTGTTTGGTCAAGAACGTGACTCGAGTGCTCGAAGATGTCCAAAAAAAATACGATGAGTATCATATCGATCAACCGCCCTATGTCATCGTCAAGGCCGATGCCGGGACCTATGGTATGGGGATCATGAGCGTCCACCATCCGGATGAGGTCAGGGAACTCAACCGCAAGCAACGCCAGAAGATGTCCCGGGGCAAGGAAGGGCACCTCATCACTGATATCATCGTTCAGGAAGGTGTCTATACCTTAGAGACCTGGGGCAGCAAACAGGCAGTAGCCGAACCGGTTGTTTACATGATTGACCACTTTATCATCGGTGGGTTTTACCGGGTCCATAGCGGCCGCGGGGCCAATGAAAATCTCAACGCGCCGGGCATGCATTTCGAACAATTGGCATTTGAGTCAACCTGTTCCGATCCCGACCCCCGCAAGTCACCGGATGCCAATCCCAACCGATTTTATGCCTACGGTGTCATTGCCCGACTGGCACACCTGGCGGCCGCGCGTGAACTGGCACAAATACAGTAGCGAGTGACGAGGATCGAGGCAAGATATTGTATGGTTCGTAAAAATTTCCCAGGAAGTCGAGCGCTTGTGACGACATCGGCATTTAAGCAATATAACTACCCTAATAACCCTCGTTCTTCAAACCTCGTAGCTCGAGCCTATGGTTAAACTAGGCGTCATTATGGATCCCATCGGGTCCATCACCATCAAAAAAGACTCGACCTTTGCCATGCTGCTTGAGGCCCAAGCGCGGGGATGGCCCATACATTACATGGAACAGCAGTCGCTGTTCATGCGCGATGGCCGTAGCTTTGCGCATATGCGCCCCCTGAAAGTCGAAGACAACCCGGAACAGTGGTACGAACTGAGTGATGAAATCACAGAACCGCTGGCCCGGCTCGATGTCATCCTTATGCGCAAAGACCCGCCCTTTGATATGGATTACATCAATACGACCTACCTGCTAGAACTGGCGGAAACGGAAGACGTACTGGTGGTCAACAAACCCCAAAGCCTGCGCGATGCCAACGAGAAGCTCTTTACCGCCTGGTTTCCGCAATGTACCCCGCCCACCCTGGTAACAGCCGAGCCCAGGGGCCTGCGTGAATTTTTGATTGAACAGACTGATATCATCCTCAAACCCCTGGATGCCATGGGCGGTGCCTCGATATTCCGCTTACAACAGGGTGACCCGAATACCAATGTCGTTATCGAAACGTTGACCGGTCACGGCCGACGACTGATCATGGCGCAACGTTTTATCCCGGAAATCAACGAGGGTGATCGACGGATCCTGCTGATCGATGGCAGCCCCATCGACTATGCCCTGGCGCGCATCCCGGCCGAGGGTGAGACCCGGGGCAATCTCGCGGTCGGCGGTCAGGGGATCGGCGTGCCCCTGAACGACCGTGATCGCTGGATCTGTGAACAAGTCGGGCCTACCCTACGGGACAAGGGCCTGCTCTTTACCGGCATCGACGTCATTGGCGATTACCTGACGGAAATCAATGTCACCAGCCCGACCTGTATCCGCGAGCTTGACGCAATCTTTAAGCTCAATATCAGCGCTGTGCTGCTGGATACCATCGAACAACAGTGTCGCTGACACGCTGCCTGCAGTCATACGCTAATAAACCCGACGTCTCCATCAGGTCGTTAGTAAATCTGACCGGACACATACATCCATCGACAGGCACGCTATAATCACCACAGGGGCCACAGAGATTTTGGCCGGGACAAATTATGGCTAATGGGAATGACATTGCCAGTTTCACCAATCATGATCGCCTGGGCGTGAGTGCGTTCGGCTCCTTTTTGTTCCATATCGTTATCATCCTCGCAGTCAGCTTTACGGTACCGAAGATGCTGTCGCTCGACAAGATCCAGATCCTGGAAATCACCCTGGTAAACACCCGCAGCGACAAAGCGCCGGCCAACGCCGATTACCTGGCCCAGCACAACCAGGAGGGTGGCGGCACTCAGGATAAGGGCGGTGTTATCGGTTCACCGATTCCCGTTAATGAAGTCAGTAATCGCGAAAGCGAGTCGATCACCTTGCAACCCCAGGCCGAAGAATCCACGGCACATAAACGGGACCGCACCGATATCATCTCTGTGGCCAAATCAGACCGTCAAATCACGACCAGGAAGCCGCAACCGAAAAAGCGCAGGGTTGAGCGGGTGCCGTTGACGCGGGGTTATTTTGCCGCCAACCCGAAGGATCAGGAACGCACCCAACTCAATGCCGAAATCAGCCGTTTCTGGAAGACTTATCTGAAAAAACCGCGAGTGGATTACCTTACGGCCCGCACCCGCGAATACAAAAACGCCGTTTATGAAGAGGCCTGGGCCCTCAAGGTCGAACGTGTCGGTAACCTGAACTACCCGGAGGGTGCCCGTCGACGGAGGCTGTCCGGTTATTTGCGTCTGGCGGTGGCCTTGAATGCCGACGGTACCATCCACTCCACTAACATCCTGCGTTCATCGGGTCACAAACTGCTTGATGATGCCGCTGTCCGTATCGTCAACCTGGCCTCTCCCTATGCGCCATTCCCGCCCCAAATTCGTGCTGAAAATGAGATCCTGTACATCATCCGTACCTGGCGCTTTAATGAAGGCTCGATCAGCGAAATCAGCCGCTAAACAAATATCATTCAAAAACCCCGCCTTGCAAGCACGTCTGGCCTCGCTGATACTTAAAGAGTTATGAGTGATTTTGCCAGTCTGAATAACCAGTTCCTCATCGCCATGCCCGGCTTGGCCGATCCCAATTTCTCCCGGACAGTGACGCTAATTTGTGAACATACCCAAGAAGGCGCCATGGGCCTGGTGATCAACCGGGCCCTGGACCTGAAACTACACGAGGTCCTTGACCAGATCGGTATCGATCAGGCCAGCGATCTCTCCGATCTGCCTATCTATCTGGGTGGACCGGTACAGAATAACCGCGGTTTTGTCCTCCATGCCCCTTTGGGTAACTGGGAATCGACGTTGCAGGTCACCGACACCGTTGGCGTCTCCACCTCCAAGGATATTCTGCAGGCAATTGCCAGCAACCAGGGTCCCGAACATTGCCTCATCGCCCTCGGTTACGCCGGTTGGGGTGCCGGCCAGCTGGAATTCGAGATCAGCGAGAATTCCTGGCTCAACGGCCCGGCCGATGAGAATATTCTCTTCAATATCCCGGTCGATCAACGCTGGGCGGCGGCGGCCCAGACCATGGGGGTCGATCTGCTGAATCTCTCATCGGAATCAGGCCACGCTTGAAAGACCGCTTTTTCCTCGGTTTTGACTATGGAGAGAAAACGATCGGGGTCGCCATTGGCAACAATCGTACCAGCCAGGCGCGCCCATTAATGACATTGGCAGTCCACCGGCAGCAGCCGGATTGGGCGGCCGTCAGCCAGCTGATCGAGACCTGGCGACCAGCGGCGCTGATCGTCGGCCTGCCCCTCAATATGGACGACAGCGCCAATCCCATGACTAAATTGGCAAATAAGTTTGGTAAAAGGCTTGCTGGCCGTTACAATCTACCAATACATATGGTGGACGAACGGCTGACATCGAGAGAAGCAAGACTGGACCTCAGTGATGCCGGTATTTCCGTTACCCGGCACAAGGAAAAAGTCGACGAATTAGCAGCCCAGTCCATCCTCCAGACTTTTCTCAACGAATATACCGAGGCGCGGATTGACCCCCAAGGTTGATATCGAATCCACGCTGGCGCACATGGCCGAAGAACTGCGCCCCCTCCTCAATCGAAATCCCGTCATTATTGGCATCCATACCGGTGGCGCCTGGGTGGCGGCGCGCATGCAATTATTACTCAATATCTCCGAGCCCCTGAGTACCCTCGATATATCCTTCTACCGCGATGACTTTACCCGGGTCGGGATGAATCCGGAGATTAAGGCCTCGGAAATACTGGTCGATGTCGACGACCGGCACGTGATCCTGGTGGACGATATCCTGCATACCGGTCGCACCATCCGCGCCGCCATGAATGTCATCTTCGACTATGGCCGGCCGGAATCGATCACACTGGCGATATTGATCGACCGCAACGAACGGGAACTGCCGATCCAGGCCGATGTCGTGGGTGCCAGTCTTAGCCTCGAAAAGGGCCAGCACGTCAAATTAACCGGGCCCGATAAGCTCGCGCTAGTCATACAGGAGGCCACGGGTGACCGGCGAACTGCAGTTTGATGACCACAACCACCTCCGCCACCTGCTCACCATTGAAGGGCTAGATCGCCAGACCATTATTTCCATTCTCGACACCGCCGAATCCTTTATCACCGTCGGTAAACGTGAAATCAAAAAAGTCCCATTGCTGCGTGGCAAGACTGTCGTCAATCTGTTCTTCGAGGCCAGCACACGCACGCGCACGACCTTCGAGATCGCCGGCAAACGACTCTCCGCCGACGTCATTAATGTCAATCCTACTATCTCCTCGACCAATAAGGGTGAGACCCTGCTCGATACCATCCATAACCTCGAGGCAATGCATACCGACATGTTTATCGTCCGCCATAATAAAAGTGGCGCGGCCCATCTGATCGCCCGCCACTTGCCGCCACATGTGCATATCATCAATGCCGGCGATGGCCGTCACGCGCACCCGACCCAGGCACTGCTCGATATGTTCACGATCCGCCAGTACAAGCAAGATTTTGAGAAACTGAAGGTGGCAATCGTCGGCGACATCCTGCATTCGCGGGTAGCACGCTCGCAGATTCATGCCCTATCGATCCTGGGGGTCGCCGAGGTCCGGGTAATCGCCCCGAATACGTTACTGCCAACAGCAATCGAAAAGCTCGGTGTCCACCCCTACAACAGTATGCAGGCGGGACTGACCGGGGTCGATGTCATCGTCATGTTGCGCCTGCAACGTGAACGCATGCAAGGCGGTTTCATCCCCTCGGAACAGGAGTACTTTAATCTCTACGGGTTGACACCGGATAAACTGATCCTGGCGAAGGACGACGCCATAGTCATGCATCCGGGGCCGATGAATCGCGGCCTGGAGATCGACTCCAGCATCGCCGACAGCGACCGTGCAGTAATTCTACCGCAAGTGACTAACGGCATCGCTGTCCGTATGGCCACCATGGCCCTGATTATGGGCGGCCCACCACAAAAAGGGAAACGGGAACACTAATGGGACTGGTCATCAAAGGCGGACACCTGATCGACCCGGCGAACAATATCGACGGGGACAAAGACCTGTATATCGATAATAAGGGCTTTGTCGTCGCGATCGGCAAACCGCCAGCGGGCTTCAAGGCCACCAAGACTATCGATGCCAAGGGCAAGATCGTCTGTCCGGGTCTGGTCGATCTACGCGCCCGTACGCGCGAACCTGGTATGGAGTACAAGGCGACGATCGAGAGCGAGGTAACGGCCGCCGTCAGCGCCGGTATCACCACCCTCTGCAGTCCACCGGATACCAGCCCGGTTATCGATACCCCGGCGATGGCGCAGATGATCCAGCACCGCGCCTGGCGCTTCGGCCTTGCCTTCATTCACCCCCTGGGGGCCCTGACCGCTGGCCTGGAAGGCAAGCAACTTGCCGATATGGAAGCGCTGGACGAGGCCGGTTGTGTCGCCTTCAGCAATGCCCTGAAACCGGTGACCGACACCCTGGTCATGCGCCGGGCGATGGAATATGCCGCCAGCTTCGATCTGACGGTATTCCTCCATGCCCAGGACCCCTATCTCTATAATGATGGCTGTGCCCATGAGGGTGAAATCAGTACCCGTCTGGGCTTACCCGGGATCCCTGACACCGCCGAGACCGTCGGCGTCGCCCGTGAATTGGCGCTGATCGAGCAAACGGGCGTCCGCGCCCACTTCTGTCAGCTCTCCAGTCACCGCGCTATCGCCATGTTGGCGGAGGCGATTGAGCGTGGATTGCCTATCAGCGCCGATGTCACCGCCCACCACCTGCACCTGACGGAAATGGACATCAGTAATTTCAATACCCAGTGCAATGTCCTGCCGCCTTTACGCAGTGATCGCGACCGCGACGGTCTGCGAGAGGCGCTGAAACAAGGCGTCATCAGCGCCATTGTCTCTGACCACCAGCCCCACGAACCCGATGCCAAGCTCACGGCCTTCGAGGATGCCGAACCTGGTATCTCCGGTCTAGAAACCTTGCTCCCGTTGACTCTGAAATTGGTCGACGATGGTGTGCTCACATTACCGACCGCCATCGCCCGCCTTACCCAACAACCGGCCGCCATCATCGGTATCGATACCGGCCACCTCGGCATCGGCGCCACCGCCGATATCTGCATCTTCGATCCCGAGGCCCACTGGACCCTGACAGCAGACAACATGGTCAGCCGGGGACACAACACACCGTTCCTCAACTGGGAGTTCCGAGGACAGGTCGCACACACACTGGTCGGTGGAAGGCTTGTTTATCAAAAAGATAGTGGATGATTATGATGTATAATCACCGCTTGCGCGGCTTTTACAAATTCATTTATTCCTTGTCAAGAACATCTATGACAGCTAGGGTCTGTCTGTGGGGGTGAGTTAATCAACATCGCTAAACCTAAAGAGGTGAGATATGACGCTCATGGTCAAAGAAAAACGGAAGTTTAACTTTTGGATGTTGGGTTTATTGGTGATAGCAGTTGCAATTGGTTTGTATATCTTATTAGGTTAGCAATTATGCGGGGCGCGACCAGAACGAGCTTGCGAGTTCAGGAAGTACCTGATGAAACACCGAAGGTGGTTCTGAGGTGGAAGCCCCGCTTTTCTTTTTTGTCGCTTACAGTGACTAACAAATTATTCCTACATGATTGTGTCAACTACGTTGACGCTCACTTCATTATGATGCCGTGTTTCACCTCAGAAACACCGAAGGTGATTCTGAGGTGGAAGCCCGCTTAATATTCTTCTAGGTTGCTGCAAGTGATACAGTGAAAAAAATTAACAAGGCATAAAATTACAAAACGCTAAAACTTAACGTTCATCAAGAAGCTTCAAGCATATATTCTCCAATTGCTTACCCATTTTTTCATCTATTGTAAGACTGATAAGTTTTCGGCAATCCCGTACCGTATTTCGCAGACCTTCCTCTGTTTCCGGTGCCTCGCGTAATTTATTGACAACCTTTTCACCCTTTCTGCCCAACTCGCGTGATGTGATCGTAATCATTTTTGCTTTGACCAAACGAATGCGCCGGGTTTGCTCTGCATCTTGCTGCACTTCCATATCCTCCATTGAGTGGGCATCCAGTTAATATAAAATTAAGTGTATCTCTTAATCTGGTTCGATCGGAATAATCAAGTGTGTCATGACTATTCAGACAAGACCCGGATTATGTTGTATATCAACTTAATGGTAATAACGACATAGATCCCACCAAATAACAAGATACTGGCGACAATAAGTCTAAGCGTATCCTGTGGTATATCTTTCAAAAATGGCATGGCCACATAACCGGCCGCAAAGAGAACGACCAAACCGAGTAAATAATTCCAGTTCTTGCCCACCATTCCGCCCGGTATGTGCTTTTTGAGCATAATCACCTGGAAAAGCGCATAAAGCATAATCGCCATAGCGAAAATACTGACTAGTAATGTAATATCCATATTCATTGAACCCCCTTCGAAGAGCGCCAGTTTTGGATTTTCTTGCGACTGCCTTATTGTGAATATGGCTTAGAAAACAGGTTTCTGCAAGAAAACTGGGTGCTCATCACTTAGAATCATCCCCAGGATTCCACCACTATTCCTTAGTCTGTTTAGTCTTAAAATTTAGCGCTGCCTGCGCCCCAATAAAAAAGCCCCCGATGGGGGCTTTCAATCAATCGTTCTCCGAACGAACTGCTTTAGTATGTTACGTTCCTCATTGAATCACCCAACTCCCTGTTTTGCGCATCCTTGCCTTCAAGTTTGATTCTGAGCCGTAGGTCATTGATCGAGTCGGCGTTACGTAATGCCTCATCATAGGAAATATGATCGGCTTCATAAAGAGCGAACAGCGATTGATCAAAGGTCTGCATACCGGCCTCGGTAGACTTCATCATTATTTCCTTGATACCCGGGATATCTCCCTCCATGATCAGGTCAGCGATCAGTGGCGAATTGATCATCACCTCCACAGCCGGCACCCGGCCCTTACCGGTCTTTAACGGAATCAGGCGTTGCGAGATCACCGCCTTCAGATTCAGCGACAGATCCATCAGCAACTGCTGGCGTTTATCGTCCGGAAAAAAGTTGATAATACGGTCCAGGGCCTGGTTGGCGCTGTTGGCGTGCAAAGTACTCAGGCATAAGTGCCCGGTCTCGGCGAAGGCGATTGCGTGCTCCATGGTCTCACGGGCGCGAATCTCACCAATCAGTATCACGTCCGGCGCCTGACGCAGGGTATTTTTCAGAGCCGTCTCAAATGATTCAGTATCAACACCGACCTCGCGTTGGGTGATGATGCAGTTCTTGTGATCATGCACATATTCGATCGGATCCTCGATGGTGATAATATGGCCGTAACTGTATTCGTTACGGTAGCCGATCATGGCCGCCAGGGAGGTTGATTTACCGGAACCGGTACCGCCGACAAAGATCACCAGCCCGAGCTTCGTCAGGGCGATATCCTGTAACACCTTGGGCAGGTTGAGGTCGTTAAAGCGCGGGATGTCGGTCTGGATGGTACGCAGAACCATGCCGACATTCTGCTGTTGCATAAAGACATTCACGCGGAAACGACCGATCTCCTTCGGGGCAATGGCAAAATTACACTCATTGGAGGACTCGAAATTGCGCCGCTGCTCCTCGGTCATGATGCCATAGGCAAAGGAACGAGCTTGTTCCGGTGTCAGTGACTGCTTGGTCACCGGCATGATCTTGCCGTTGACCTTGATGCACGGCGGCACCCCGGCAGTGATAAAGAGGTCTGAGGCCCCTTTATGTTTCATCAGTTTGAGCAGATCACTGAATACCATTCAATTAACCCCCGGCACCACCGGCGGCGGCCATCCCTGCAGACCTGAACAGATCTTTATTGGCGGCACGGATGCGGGCCTCATCGGCACTGATCTGCCGCGTCCGCACCAGATCCAGCAGGCATTGATCAAGGGTCTGCATGCCGACATTCTGGCTGGTCTGGAGCGTGGAGTACATCTGTGCCACTTTATTCTCACGAATCAGGTTACGGATTGCCGGGGTCCCGATCATTATCTCATGCGCCGCGATACGCCCGCCTCCGATCTTCTTCAGCAGGGTCTGGGCAATGACCGCCCGTAGGGACTCCGACAACATCGACCGGACCATGTCCTTTTCGGCTGCCGGGAACACATCGATGATACGGTCGATCGTCTTGGCAGCGGAGCTGGTATGCAGGGTACCGAAAACCAGATGGCCGGTCTCGGCCGCGGTCAACGCCAGGCGAATGGTTTCGAGGTCACGCATTTCACCAACGAGAATGATATCCGGGTCCTCACGTAAGGCGCTACGCAGGGCCTCACTGAATCCGAGGGTATGGGGACCGACCTCGCGTTGGTTGACCAGACAGTTCTTGCTTATATGTACAAACTCGATCGGGTCTTCAATCGTCAGGATATGCTCATGCCGGTTCTCATTGACATGGTTGACCATCGCCGCCAGAGTGGTCGACTTACCGGAACCTGTCGGACCGGTCACCAGGACAATGCCACGCGGCTGATCTGAGATCTTCTTGAAGATATCGGGGGCATTCAACTGTTCCAGGGTCAGAATCTTCGAGGGAATGGTCCGGAACACCGCCGCCGGGCCGCGATTCTGGTTGAAGGCGTTGACACGGAAACGGGCAATATTCGGTAGATCAAATGAGAAATCGGTCTCCAGGAATTCCTCGTAATCCTTCTGTTGCTTGTCATTCATGATGTCATAGATCATGTTATGGACTGTGCGGTCATCCAGCGGGTCGACATTGATGCGTTTGACATCTCCGTCTACCCGGATCATCGGTGGCAGACCGGAGGACAAATGCAGATCCGAGGCATTCTGTTTATAGGCAAAGGCCAGTAATTCGGAGATATCCATGGAGGATCACCTGTCAGAAATTCGTTATTTATACTTTATGGACTAGTTTAACTACTAGTATATCTCTATCAAAACCGCAAACAAGGCAGGCATTGCCAGTGATTCGCAGGCGCAGGGCCATTTCCGCCTAACGGTCAGTTTCCGGCCGAGATTTCCGAAAATACATTGATTGAACCGCCCCGAAATGAAAAAATAGGGGAAAAGACGGCTAATCATTAGCCAAAACAGTTTTTCTCTGCAGGGATTACATTTACCGACCATGCCCCAGGAAAAAATCGGTTTTATCGGTGCCGGTAATATGGCGCGCAGCCTTGCCGGTGGCCTGCTCCAGAACGGCTGGGACAAATCCCGCTTGTCCCTGGCCGACCCGGATGCCGACCAGCGTCGGGGCGCTGAACAGGCCCTGGGTCTAACGGTCATTGCCGAAAATCCTCCGATCGCAGACATGGTCGACATCCTGATCCTGGCGATCAAACCCCAGATCTGCAAAACCGCGTGCATGGAGATCGCCGCCACCTTACAGGCACGGCCACAAAAACCGTTAATCATTTCGCTGGCCGCGGGCATACGCAGCGACAGCCTCGAGCAGTGGCTGGGCGACGGGCTGGCGATTGTCCGCGCCATGCCCAACACCGCTGCCCTCATCGGTTCCGGGGCCACCGGTCTCTATGCCAACCGCCATGTGGATAGCGAGCACCGCAATACCGCGGAATCGATCCTGCGTGCCGTCGGTGTCACTGTCTGGCTCCAGGATGAATCCCTGATGAACGCCGTGACTGCCCTCTCCGGCAGTGGGCCGGCCTATTTCTTTCTGATCATGGAAGCCCTGGAGGCGGCCGCTATCAAGAGCGGGCTCGAGGCCGATACCGCCCGCCTGCTCACCCTCGAAACCGCTTTCGGCGCCGCCAAGATGGCGCTTGAGGGTCAAGAGAAACCCAGGCAACTGCGTGAACGCGTGACCTCGCCGGGCGGCACCACCGAGGCGGCGGTCGCAGTCTTTGAGTCGGGCGATATCTTTAAACTGTTCGAGGAGGCATTCAAGGCCGCAATGAAACGCTCACAAGAATTAGCAGATATGTTCGGGGGACAATAAACCATGGGTTATTTCACACAATTGGGTGGCATGCTTATATCGTTTGTATTCGGCCTGTTTATTCTGGCGGTATTGCTTCGTTTTCTGCTACAGCTGGTGCGTGCCAATTTCTATAACCCGGTCGCCCAGTTCCTGGTGACCGTCACCAACCCAATGCTGAAACCCCTGCGTCGTATCATCCCCGGTCTCTGGGGTATCGATATGGCCTCGGTGGTCTTGCTGTTGGCGTTGCAGGCGCTTGAGATCCTCATCTTAAACCTGCTGGCCGGCCATACACCGCAACCGCTGGCACTGGCAGTCGCCACAATCGTCGAGCTTATCCGGTTTACGGTCTATGTCTTCATTATCGCGATTACCATCCGCATAATCCTCAGCTGGATCAATCCGGATACTTATTATTATGGAGGCCAGAATCCGGTAACGTCGATACTTACGAGCCTGACCGAACCGCTGATGAGACCGGCGCGGCGATTAATCCCGCCGATATCCGGTTTTGATATCTCACCGATGATTGTTTTCCTGGTCCTCGCCATTATTCTGTACACGCTCAAATATTTTTTCCGTTAATGTCGCCTGGCAGGGGCCGGACCTGATTCTGCATCTGCGCAGTCAGCCACGCGCTAACCGTAATGGATTTTCGGAAATTATCGACAACCACCGCAAGGTCCGAATTACGACAGCACCTGTTGCGGGTAAGGCTAACGATCAACTGATAGACTTTTTGGCCCGAACCTTTGACAGCCCCAAAAGCGGGATTACCATCACCCGTGGCAAGCAGTCCAGGCAGAAAACTGTCTGTATCCCGACCCCTGCACGCATACCTGAGGAACTAGGCTTAAAGCCACCACCCATGAGCTGAGAGTTCTGCGCTTCCACGCCAGATTAAAACCACCCCGCCAAAACACTGGCACAGACCCGTTCTGGCAATGACATATGTCAACCATCGTCACCTTGTCACAGAATGCGATGAATACCTTTCTTTGTTAAGTAATTACAATCAAGACCTGATGAACAACATGAGGGATTACTGGATTTAATTCGTCAGATAAATTGACAATGCCAGTTATCGATATAAATTTAATCAGACCAGATATAAATCTGGCTTAGGGATAGAATAATAATATTATTTAATAATATGTTAATAATCCAAGGGTGGAATTAGGCATGTCCAGGGATGCCCTTTATCAGCAGGTCGGTGCCTACAATAACTGGCGCAATGATCTCATTACCGCGCTAAATAATTATCAAACCTGGCGCGAGGAGCAGAACATCAGTCGTCCGAAGGACGATCTGTGTATTTATGAGCTCATCGAGAACCTGAAGTCAGAAAAGCTGACCATCGCGCTCATCGCTGAATTCTCCCGCGGCAAGACCGAACTCATCAACGCCATCTTTTTTTCAGATCATAAGCAACGCTTATTGCCGACGAATTCAGGTCGGACAACCATGTGCCCGACAGAGATCGGTTATGACCATGATCTAGAACCCTGTATAAAACTACTGCCCATTGAGACACGTATAAACGGCTCAACCATTGCCGAATACAGGAAAAAGGATACGCATTGGACAAAGTTTAAACTGGATCAGAATGATCCCAAAAAAATATTGGAGCAGTTCGAGGAGACCAGCAAGACCAAGCGGGTGAGTCTGCGTGATGCAGAAGAATTGGGTCTATATAATCCAAACATTGAGACCAACGACACCATCATCCATGATGACGGCACCATTGATATCCCGATCTGGCGCCATGCCATCATCAACTATCCCCACCCGATGTTGAAACAGGGTCTGGTCATCATCGACACCCCCGGTTTCAATTCCCTCGGTACGGAACCGGAACTGACATTTAATTTAATTCCTAAGGCCCAGGCAATAATATTCGTGTTAGATGCAGATACCGGTGTCACCAGATCCGACTATGCCTGCTGGCAACATATCCGAGGTTATCAGGCTAAATCCGGAAACGGCTATATCGCTGTTTTGAACAAGATCGACGCCCTCTGGGATCAGCTCCATGATGCGGATGCCATCAAGGATACCATTCATCGTCAGGTTACTGAGACAGCAAAAACATTGTGTATAGACAAGAACCAGATCTTCCCAGTGTCGGCGCAGAAAGGGCTTATTGGTAAAGTCAAGAATGATCCTGATTTAATCAGGAAAAGTGGTCTGCTTGAACTTGAACGAAAACTGTCGGAGGAAATTATTCCGGCAAAACAGTTACTGACATGTGAAAAAATTAAGGCAGAAATCCATGGTATTGTAGAAACAACGAATATAAAACTTAAGACCAAAATCGACGCGGCTGATAAGCAATTAAATGATCTCGGCAAGTTACAAAACAAAAATGTTGATGCCATCCGCAGTACGGCAGAAAAACTAATTACCGAGAAACAGGCTTATGAGAAATCGCTTTCCGATTTTCATGAGACCTTCAAGCTCCTCGATAAACAGATCAAGATTCTTGATAACCTCCTGGACGTTAATAATCTGGATCCCTTGATCGATAAAACCAGACGTGAAATGAATAATACCTGGACAACAACTGGCCTGCGTACAGGCATGAAGGTTATATTCGACAACATAATATTGAGCACAAACAAGGCCAACAAACAAACGCAGTACATCAAGCGGATGGTGCAGTCAGTCTGTAATCATTTCTACATGAAATACAAGATTGAAAAGTGCAAGCCAGCCAATTTTTCCAGTAAACAATATTGTGAGGCACTGATCAGACTCAGAAAAGAGGCGGAGGCCTATATCAATAGCCCAACCATGGTTATGTCCGAACAGCATTTTGTTATTAAACGTTTCTTTATTACCCTGGTCAGCCAGGCGAGATTTATTTTATCTCAGTGGAATGACGCCACTATTACCTGGACAAAATCGATCACTGCACCGATTGCAGCGCAGATCCATGAACACAAAATCGCTATGGAGCAGCGAATCAATACACTTAATGAAGTTAAACAGGATCTGTATGGCCTCCGTGGCAAAATGGAAAATCTGGAGGAGATTAAACGCAGCCTGGAGCAACAGATTCTGATATCGGAAAATATGCTGGCTAAAATTACCCAACCCCTACCAACCTCCTTTACCCCGCACAAAGTACCCATTGCAGAGAAGCGTCTCACTGTTTAGACTGTTCGGATTGATATAAACCGTAACCTGATTAATCTCGCTGCCTTGAAGATAGCGGGCTGAGAATTGTATTTAATGCCAGAAATGATCCCAGTCGACTCTGTTGGGCTGGTAAGCCCTGACACACTCCACTTTGACGAACCGCTGAAATTAAGCAGCGGTGGAACACTCTCGAAGTACGATCTGGTCTATGAGGCCTATGGTGAACTAAACCAGAGCAAGAGCAATGCTGTCCTGATCTGCCACGCACTCTCGAGTAACCACCACGCTGCCGGTTATCACAGTGCGGCGGATAAAAAACCCGGGTGGTGGGAAAACTGTGTCGGACCCGATAAAGTAATCGACACCAATAAATTCTATGTTGTCTGTTGCAATAACCTGGGTGGCTGCTTTGGCTCAACCGGTCCATCCAGCACTGACCCGGAAACCGGCAAACCCTATGGGCCGGATTTCCCGATCGTCACCGTTCGCGACTGGGTTGAAAGCCAGGCACGTTTGAGCGATGTCCTCGGTATCGAACAATGGGCCGCCATTGCCGGTGGCAGCCTCGGTGGTATGCAGGTCCTGCAATGGACCATCGATTATCCCGACCGCCTGGCCCATGCCGTCATCATCGCCGCCGCCCCGAAACTGACGGCACAGAATATCGCCTTCAATGAGGTCGCGCGTCAGGCGATCCGTACCGACCCTGATTTTCATAATGGCCGTTATTATGAACACCAAACAGAACCCCAACGGGGTCTGCGTATCGCCCGCATGCTCGGCCATATCACCTATCTATCCGACGACATCATGCGGGAAAAATTTGGGCGTGACCTGCGTGATGGCAAGATTGATTTTGACTTCGATGTCGAGTTCCAGGTCGAGAGTTACCTTCGCTACCAGGCCGACGCCTTCATTGGCAGCTTTGATGCCAATACCTATTTACTCATGACCAAGGTCCTGGACTATTTTGATCCAGCTGAGCCCTATGGGGGTGATCTTACCAAAGCATTGCAACAGGCCAAGGCTGATTTCTTTGTCGCTTCATTCACCAGTGACTGGCGCTTTGCTCCCGCTCGCTCACTCGAAATCGTCAAGGCCGTGCATGATAACGACCTCAATGTCAGTTATGCCGAGATCAAGGCGACCCAGGGTCATGACGCCTTTCTGATGCGGATCCCGCATTATCTCGATGTCTTCGGCGCCTATATGGAGCGGGTAACCCGGGAGAGCGCTACATGAGCGAACAATTGAAACGCCCCGACTATCAAATCATTGCCGACTGGATCCGACCCGGCAGTCGTGTGATCGATCTCGGCTGTGGGGACGGTACCTTATTAAGTTACTTGCACGACCAAAAACAGGTCAGCGGCTATGGTATCGAAATCGAAGACGAGGATATTGTCCAGAGTATCGACGCCGGCATCAATGTCATCCAGATGGATCTGAACAAAGGCCTGTCGGAATTTGACGAGGATTCCTTTGACTATGTGGTGTTGTCACTGACCTTGCAGGCGATTCGCCGGCCTGATCTGTTATTACAGGAGATGCTACGGGTCGGTACGGAAGGAATTGTCACCTTCCCTAATTTCGGTAACTGGAGATCACGGGTACAGTTGGCCATGTCTGGGCGCATGCCGGTCACACGCAGCCTGCCCAATGAATGGTATAACACGCCCAATATTCATTTGTGCACCATCAAAGACTTTGAGGACCTGTGTAAGAAATCAGGCTTTCTGGTATTGGAACGCCAGGCAGTCGATCATGTCCACCGGACCAGCCTGGGTCTACGGTTATTTCCGAATTTGCTGGGGCAAATTGCG
>FXBF010000061.1_pt1 | contig 28983 bp, 29 predicted proteins | sample 5335321 | NCBI WGS metagenome assembly FXBF01 (sample SAMEA103928391, study PRJEB20085) | sediment metagenome | isolation source: sediment
GTCCTCTACCGCCTCCTGGCGACCGATCGTCGGGTCGGCGCCACAACCCAGGCCCTTCGTCAGATTCGCCCCGAGTTGCAAGACGCTGGTAGCAGTCGAGCGCTTCAGGGCCTGCGAATCCGTGTTGGCGTTGATAAACTCCACGCCTTCGATATTTGCGGCGACCATATGATCCACCGCATTGCCGCCACCGCCACCCACACCAATGACTTTGATAACGGCCTGCTGGCCGTAGGTATCCATTAATTCAAACATTGCGAGCTCTCCTGTTTGAGTGCCAAAGTTCACTAAAATCGTACTCAACTATCTGGACATGCACCGGTTGCCCGGCCTAAAAGTTCCCCTGAAACCAGCTCCGTGCCTTGCCAAACACTCCCTTGAACCCTACCGGTGGCCGCATGTGCTCGATGCCAAATTCGCCCTTTCGGTTCTTGGCTCCGTGCAACACCAGGCCGACGCCGGTGGCATAGATCGGGTTGTGGATTACGCTGGTGAGGCCACCCACGTACTGCGGGATACCGAGGCGCACCGGCATATGGAATACCTCCTCGGCCAGATCGATCATTCCTTCCATTTTCGAGCTGCCGCCCGTCAGCACGATGCCCGAGCCGATCATGTCCTCGAACGCGCTGCGCCGCAGCTCCGCCAGCACCAGACCATAGAGCTCCTCGATGCGCGGCTCGATCACCTCCGCCAACGTCTGGCGCGAAAGCTTGCGCGGCGGACGGTCGCCCACGCTCGCTACCTCTATGGTCTCATCGCGGTGCGCAAGCTCCGTCAATGCGCAACCATACTTCTTCTTTATTTCCTCGGCGTTTTGCGTCGGTGTGCGCAGCGCCACGGCGATGTCGTTGGTTACTTGATCTCCGGCAATCGGGATCACCGCCGTGTGGCGTATCGCACCCTCGGTAAAAACCGAGATATCCGTCGTACCGCCGCCCACATCCACCAGGCACACACCAAGCTCCTTCTCATCATCAGTTAACGCCGAGGTGCTGGAGGCGAGTTGCTCGAGGATGATCTCGTCGACCTCCAGTCCACAGCGCCGAACGCATTTGATGATATTCTGCGCGGCGCTGACCGCCCCGGTCACGATGTGCACCTTGGCCTCCAGGCGCACACCACACATGCCTACCGGCTCGCGCACACCGTCTTGCTGGTCGATCACGTACTCCTGCGGGAGGATGTGCAATACCTTCTGATCGGTCGGAATCGCCAACGCACGTGCTGCCTCGATTACCCTATGCACGTCCCCGCCAGATACCTCTTTGTCCCTGATGGCAACGATCCCGTGGGAGTTAAAACTGTTGATATGGCTGCCGGCGATTCCGGCGTGCACCGAGTGGATCTGGCATCCGGCCATGAGCTCGGCCTCCTCGACCGCGCGCTGGATCGATTGGACGGTGGACTCGATGTTGACCACGACGCCTTTTTTCATTCCGCGCGATGGGTGGTGGCCGACACCGATAATCTCAACCTCGCCCATGGGCGACACCTCACCGACGATCGCCAATACCTTGGAGGTCCCGATATCGAGCCCCACGACCAGTCTTTCATCATCCCGCTTAGACATAGTTCACCTCTTTTTTGTGTCAGTACTCGCGAGTCCCATCCACCCGCGAAAGCAGTGCCGCTCGATCGGCCCATTGCACCGAAAACCCGTTGGTGTAGCGCAGATCCACCTGTTCGATCCGGCTTGCCTGCGACCCGAGCGCGCCCTCATATGCGCGCGCAAACCGTTCTATCTTGGCATCCGGATCCTCACGAGCCAGTACCAAGGTCATGCCGTTGTCCAGCCGCACGCGATAGCTTCGTCGCGGCGTCAGCGTGATCGCGAAAACCTGCAACCCGGTACGCTCGAGCGCCCGCGCGAAGCTGCGGTAGCGTGCCAGCACTTGCGCATGCGTACCCTGTGGTCCGCGCAGTTGCGGCAGACCTGCGAGCTGCACGCCACTGGGCAGCCGTACCAGCTCAGCATCCTGGTTCAGCCAGGCCACATCACCCCAGCGCGCGACCAAACGCTGCTCGGTCAAGCGGATACGCAGGTCGCGCGGCCAGTTTCTGCGCACGGATGCGCGGTACACCCATGGCAGCGATTCAACGCGCGCCTTCACTGCATCCAGATCCAAGGCGTAAAAATTGCCGCGCACCTCGTCCTGCACCACGTCTACGAGTTGCTGGCGCGTCACGTACTCGAACTGACCCTCGAAATCGACATTCTCGACAGGGAAATTATCGGGATGCAGCAGCCAGTCCAACGCGAACGCGCCTACGACCAGCAACAGCAGTGCCCATAGCAGCGTCAGCGCGGCCTTCAAGGACGCATCGCCATTTGCAACCGACCACCCACCGCCATGGCCGTTGCCATACGATCTGCGCGAGCGCATGGGTGTCTTAACTCGTACCATCATTACGCCCCATCAACTGCGTGCCGGCGCGCGCCGACAACACGATCCTGTGCGCTGCGTCTGCCGTTGGCATCATTAGGGCTCTCCAACCACGCGCACTTCCAGCTCCAGCGTGACGCCGTGAGCGCGTGCCACGCGTTCTCTGACCTTGTCGATGAGACCCTCAATATCGGCTGCGCTGGCCGCCCCCGTGTTGACGATAAAGTTGGCGTGCAGCTCGGACACAGCGGCCTTGCCCTCGCGCAACCCCTTGAGACCCGCGGCCTCGATCAAGCGAGCCGCATAATCGCCCGGCGGATTCTTGAAGACCGACCCTGCATTGGCCGTTTGCGTGGGCTGCGTGTGCCCGCGTTTGACCAGCAAGGCCTTGATGTGGGCATCGCCCTCGGCCTCATCGCCTTGCTCCAAGCGCAGCAGCGCAGCGACATACCACTCTCGTGCCGGACCCTTGACGGACCGGTAGCCGACGCTGAAATCGGCCGGCGTGCGTGCGCGCACGCGGCCCTGGTGGTCAATGGTCTCGACGGCCTCGACGATCGCCCAGGCCTCCCCACCGAAGGCACCGGCATTCATTGCCAATGCGCCGCCCATGGTGCCGGGAATCCCGGCCAGAAACTGCGCCCCCGTCAGGCCGCGCCTGACCGTGAATCGTGCAACCTTGGCACACGGCACACCTGCCTCGGTGCGCACCCGCTGCGCATCCGTCACGTGCAAGGCGCCGAGCGCCCCGCTGGTGGCGATGACGGTCCCGCGTATGCCGCCATCGCGCACAAGCAGATTACTGCCTAGCCCGAGCCAATAAATCGGTTCGATGGGTGCCTGCGTACGCAGGAAGAACTGCAGGTCGGCGAGATTGGCCGGCACATAGAAGCAATCAGCCGGTCCACCGACGCGCCAGCTGGTGTGCTTGGACATCGGCTCCTCGAGCAACAGCGTGCCACGCAACCGGTCGCTGTCGGCGACGGATATCATTGCACGCCCTGCGCCAGCATCTTGGCTAACGCTGTCGCCACCTGGCCGATATTGCCGGCGCCCATGGTCAACACTATGTCGTTAGCGCCGAGTAGCCCGCGCAAGACCTCCGGCAACGTCTCTACGTCATCGACGAAGATCGGATTCGCCTTGCCGCGCGCACGGATAGCACGACATAAGGCGCGGCCGTCGGCACCGCTGATTGGGTGTTCACCGGCGCCGTACACCTCGGTAATAACGAGCGGGTCGACCTCGTGCAGCACGGCGCTGAAGTCGTCGAGCAGGTCGCGCGTGCGGGTGTAGCGATGCGGCTGGAACGCCACGACCAGCCTGCGGTCCGGCCAACCCAGACGCGCCGCCGCCATGGTAACGGCCAGCTCGCGCGGATGGTGTGCATAGTCGTCGACCAGCACAATATCCCCGCCATCGATTTCCACCTGTCCGAGCACTTGGAAGCGCCGCCCGATCCCGGCGAAATTGGACAGCCCCTGCGTTATCGCCGCGGTGCCGACACCAAGCTCCCTGGCGACAGCGACTGCGGCCAATGCGTTCAATACGTTATGCCGTCCCGGCTGCCGCAGCTCGAGCTCGAGCACCTCGGCGCCCGCCATCTCCACCGTGAAACGCATCTGCATGCCGTGCTGCTCGATGTTGCGCGCGCACACATCGGCCTCGCGGCAGGTGCCATAGGTGATGGTCGGCCGGTGTATCTTGGAGATGATCTCGCGCACCACCGGGTCGTCCAGGCACACAACCGCCAGCCCGTAAAACGGTAAATTGTGCAGAAAGTTGATGAATGTCCGCTTGAGCCGCGAAAAATCCCCGCCATACGTGCCCAGGTGATCGCTGTCGATATTCGTAACCACGGCGACAAACGGCTGCAGTTGCAGAAACGAGGCATCGCTCTCGTCCGCCTCCGCGACCAAGTACTCGCCCTTGCCCAAACGGGCATTGCTGCCAGCGCTGTTGAGCTGGCCACCGATAACGAACGTGGGGTCGAGGCCTCCCTCGGCCAGTACACTGGCGATCAAGCTCGTGGTCGTGGTCTTGCCATGCGTGCCGGCGACGGCGATGCCGTGCTGCAGGCGCATGAGCTCGCCGAGCATCTCCGCGCGCGGAACTACAGGTATCTTGGCACGTTTGGCCGCGGCTACTTCCGGATTGCGACCGTTGATTGCCGAGGATACGACCACGGCGTCGGCGTCAGTGATCAGGTTTGGATCGTGGCCGATGTGCACGGGGATACCGAGCGCTGCCAGGCGCCGTGTGTTGGCACTCTCACGAACGTCGGAGCCGGAGACGTCGAACTGCAGGTTAGACAAGACCTCGGCTATGCCGCTCATGCCGATCCCGCCTATGCCGACAAAATGGATGCGCTTGACCCAATTACGCATGCATCGCCTCCAAACAGAGCTGGCCCACGGTCTCGGCTGCCTGCGGCATCGCACAGCGCCGGGCGTTGTGCGCCGTGCGCACCAGCAGCTCGCGGTGGGCGTCGAACTGCGCGAGCAACTCGCGCACGCGTGATGCCACAAACTGGTCCTGTGGCAGCACGACGGCCGCCTCGTGCTCCTCCAGAAACCTTGCGTTCGCGCTCTGATGGTCGTCGACCGCAAATGGGTACGGCACCAGGATGGCGGCACGGCCGGCCGCGCTGAGCTCGGCAATGGTCATCGCCCCGGCACGACAAATGATCAGGTCGGCCCAGCGATAGGCCGCGGCCATATCGTCGATAAAGGGCGTAATGCGCGGTGCGCCTGGCACAGCTGCGTAAGCCGCGCGCGTGGACTCCGTCCAGCGCCGACCGCATTGGTGCCAGACCTCGGGGACCGACCCAGCATCCATCGCGCGCAAGGCCCGCGGTACGACCTCGTTGAAAACTTGCGCCCCCTGGCTGCCGCCGAGCACGAGCACGCACAATGGCCCTCGGTGCTGGCCAGGCGGTGCTGGTGGCAGCGTGGCGATCTCGCGCCGGACCGGGTTGCCGACATGGCGGGCAGCGGGCACGTTCTTGAAGGTGCCCGGGAAGCCGCAGAGCACTGGGTCAGCGAACCGGGCGAGCCAGCGATTCGTCAGGCCGGGGATCGCGTTTTGCTCATGGACCAGCAGTGGCGTGCGCAGGATCCAGGCGATCAGGCCTCCCGGGCCGGCGACGAAACCACCCATCGCCAGAACCACGTCCGGGCGGCGGCGCAGCATGATACGCAGCGACTGCGCGCCGGCGATAAACAACCTGATCGGTAGCATGAGCCAGCCGCGCGCACCACGACGGCGCAGCCCCCGAATCGACACCCATTCGATGTCAAAGCCGGCGGCTGGCACGGCGCGCGCCTCCAGTCCCGTTCGAGTTCCCATCCACACCACGCCAATACCGTGGCTGCGCAGATACTCCGCGACCGCGAGCCCCGGAAACACGTGCCCGCCTGTTCCTCCTGCCAGAACCATCACGCAGCTCAATGCGCCCCCCAGGAATGAGTGCGCGATTCGCGCTGCACCATCAGCAGCAGCCCGACGGCGACAAAGCTGGTCAGAATGCTGCTCCCGCCGTAACTGAGAAAAGGCAGGGTCAAGCCTTTGGTCGGCAGCATGCCCATGTTTACGCCCATGTTAATGATCGCCTGCAGCCCCAGCAGCAGACCGACCCCCTGGGCGAGCCGGGCTCCATACAGCAGCCCTACTCGCTCGGCCTGCCTCGATATCTGGAATGCACGCGTTATCAAGATGCCATAGAGAACCATGACGGTCAGCGCCCCGAGCAGCCCGAGCTCCTCGGCGGTGACGGCAAAGATGAAGTCGGTGTGTGCGGCAGGCAAGTAGTAGAGCTTCTGCACGCTTGCTCCGAGGCCCACACCGAACCACTCGCCGCGGCCAAAGGCGATGAGCGCCTGGACTAACTGGAATCCGCTGTCGAATGGGTCCGCCCACGGATCAAGGAAGCCGACGAGGCGCTCGAAACGATAGGGTGAGATCAGCGTCAGGAATACCATCCCGCCCACGCTGGTCGCGACGACGACGCCGAAATGCCAGAAACGCACGCCCGCAAGAAACAGCATGCCCAGCACCGTCATACCGATGACCACCACCGCGCCGAGATCCGGCTCTTGCAACAGCAGTATCCCGACGGCGACGACGACGATGCTGACGATGACGACGCCCTGCGTGAAATTGCGCAGCTCTTCCTGCTTGCGTACGAAGTAACCGGCGACATAAACAACCATAAAGAGCTTGATCAGTTCTGACGGTTGCAGATTGATGACTCCCAGCCGCAGCCAGCGCGAGCTGCCATTGGCGGTAACGCCGATTCCCGGGACTAACACCATCACCAGCAACACAATCCCGACGAGCAAAAGATACGGGCCGGCGGCCTCCCACAGGCGCAGCGGCGTACGCATGGTGGCGTACATAAAGAAAAACCCCAGACCTACGGCAACCAACTGGCGCCAAAGGTAATAGTCGCCGTCGCCCAGGCTGCGTTCAGCAAAAGAAACGGACGCGGAGTAAACCATCACCAGCCCCAACCCTACGAGCGCCAGCACGCTACCGAGCAGCCAGGCATCCGGCTTGGGGCGCGGCGTGCCCGCGGCGCGGCGTGCCTGCGACCCGCAGGTCGTGCGTGCCACGCTCACCATATTCTTTCGCCTCCTGCGTAGGCGCGGCCACCGCTGCCGATGTGATGGCCCACATTCACGAGGCACCGCCCCGCGAAAGCTGTTCCTGCACGGCCGCCACGAACACCTCGCCGCGGTGCTCGTAATTCTTGAACATGTCAAAGCTCGCGCACCCGGGGGACAGCAGCACGGCATCGCCTGCTTGCGCGAGATGCTTCGCTCGTGCGACCGCGTCGTGCATATCGATCGCGTGGACGACCGGTAACGCGCGCTCAAGCGCCGCTTCGATCAGATCGGCGTCGCGCCCGATCAGCACCACAGCGCGCGCCCTGGCGGACAACGCCTCCTTGAGCACGCGAAAGTCGCCCCCTTTGCCCTCACCGCCCGCTATAAGCACAATCGGGCGTGTGCAGCCCGTCACGGCCGCGAGTGTTGCCCCCACGTTCGTGGCCTTGGAATCATTGATCCAGACCACTGCGTCGCGCTCGGCGATTACCTGGCTGCGGTGAGGAAGACCGCAGAACGAAACGATCGCGCGCTGCATGGCTTCCACCGAGATACCAAGGACGTCGGCCATCGCCATCGCCGCCAGCACATTGGCGAGGTTGTGTCGTCCCTGCAGCGGCACATCGGCGACCGGCAGCCACGCCTCGCAGCCTTTGCCCAACCATTCCGTGCCACGTTTCTGAACGATGCCGAAATCATCACGGGTCGCCGGACCTTCCCGCCCGAAGCGAACGATGCGCCGGCCGTCCCTGGCCATGGTCATCACCGTGGCATCATCGGCATTGAGTACCATGACGCCGTCACCGTTAAACACGCGCGCCTTCGCAGCCGCGTACTCTGCAAACGAGCGGTAGCGGTCCATGTGGTCGCAACTAAGGTTCAGCACCGTCGCCACGCGCGCGTTGAGACTGTGGGTCGTCTCAAGCTGAAAGCTGGATAGCTCCAGCACGTACACGTCCGGCGATGGCGGCTCCAACATCGACAACACCGGCACACCGATATTGCCACCGACCCGCGCATCAAGCCCGTGCTCGCGGCACATCGTCCCCAGCAGCGCGGTAACGGTACTCTTGCCATTGACACCCGTGATCGCCGCCACCGGCGCCGACACCTCTTGCGCAAACAGCTCGACATCGCCGACGGCGCTCACAGCGCCCGCAATCGCTCGCGCTATGACGGGCTCGCGCAACGACACGCCCGGGCTCACGACCAGCATGCCGGCGTGCTTGAAAAGCCGCTCATCCCAGCATCCGGTATGGCACTCGACGGCGGGCAGGGTGGCACGCAGCTCGGGCAACATCGGCGGGTCGCGACGGCTGTCGACAACGGTCACCCGGTACCCGCGTGCGCTCAGGTGACGCGCACATGAAAGGCCAGTCAGACCCAGGCCTACTACGAGCGCTTGTTTGCGCGATTCCTGTGACACGTTCGCCACCTGCATGCTCAACGGACCTTCAACGTTGCGAGCCCGATCAGCACCAGAATCACGGTTATGATCCAGAACCGAACAATGACCCGAGGCTCGGGCCAGCCCTTGAGCTCGAAATGGTGATGCAACGGCGCCATACGAAAGATGCGCCGACCCATGAGCTTGTAAGACGCCACCTGCAGCACGACCGACAAGGTCTCGACCACGAATACACCACCCATCACGAACAGCACGATCTCCTGGCGCACCACCACAGCAATCACGCCGAGCGCGGCGCCCAGGGCCAAGGCACCGACGTCACCCATGAAAATCTGCGCCGGGTACGTGTTGAACCAGAGAAAGCCGAGACCCGCGCCGACGATGGCGGCGCTGAAAACCAGCACCTCACCGACGCCCGCGACGTAGGGGATGCCGAGATACGTCGCGAAGAACACGTTTCCCGTGGTGTAGGCGAAAATTCCGAGTGCGCCAGCCACCATCACCGTGGGCATGATCGCCAGGCCGTCAAGCCCATCGGTGAGGTTCACGGCGTTACTCGACCCGACGATGACGAAGTAGGTCAACACCATAAACCATGGGCCGAGGGCGAGCGCGAAGTTCTTGACCATGGGCAATATCAGCTGTGTTTCGACAGGCGTCTTTGCGCTGACATAGAGAAACACGGCAACGGCGATGCCCGTCACTGACTGCAGCAAGAACTTCATCCGTGCCCCGATACCGCGGGGGTTCTTGTCGACGAGCTTTTTGCGGTCATCGACCCAACCGATAGCGCCGAAGGCGAGCGTCGTGAACAGCAGCACCCAGATAAACCGGTTCCTGAGGTCGGCCCACAGCAGGGTTGCGACGACGATCGCCACAAGGATCACCGCGCCGCCCATTGTGGGCGTACCTGCTTTGGCCATGTGAGACTCCGGTCCATCGAGCCGCACGGTCTGGTGAATCTGGCGATAGCCGAGCCGCCGAATCATGGCCGGGCCCACCACGAAACAGATCACCAGGGCGGTGAGCACGCCCAAAATGGCGCGAAACGTCAAATAGCGAAAGACGTTGAGGAACGAGAACTCCCGGGTCAGCCCTTCAAACAGGTAAAACAGCATTCAACCTTATCCTCAATTACTGTCCGCCGAGGTCGTGTGCGGGTGCACGCTACGCGGCTGTTCGATTCGCTGCACCACCCGCTCCAGATGCATACAGCGTGAGCCTTTGACCAGTATCGTCATCTGCGCGTGCATGCGCTCGACCAGGGTCTCGACCAGCGCGTCTCGACCCGGGAAATGCCTCGCGCCTGTGCCGAAGCTCTCCACCGCAAGTTTGCTCAATTCACCAATCGCGAGTAGCTGCGAGATTCCCACACGCTTGGCCAACATGCCGACACGTCGGTGGATATCGGGCGCCGCCTCGCCCAGCTCCGCCATATCGCCGATCACCAGCACCGCCTCGCCGGGGAAATCCTTAAGCACACCGATGCCGGCACTCAGCGACGCCGGGTTGGCGTTGTAGGTATCGTCGATTATGCGCGCCCCATTCAGGCCCTGCTTGAGTTCGAGCCGGCCCGTAACTTGGCGCAGCTTCTCTATGCCACGCGTGACGTCACGGGGTTCAGCGCCGGCTGCGAGCGCGCTGGCGGCTGCCGCCAGGGCGTTGGCCACATTGTGTTTACCCAGAAGAGGTAGCCGCATATCGATATCCCCCTGTGTAGTCTTGATCCGCATCGGGCTGCCCGTGATCTCGATGCTGTAGTCCGCGCTGACATCGGCCCGGCGCCGCAGGCCGAAGGTAATGCATCGTCTCGGCTGCGCGAGCGAGCGCCACAGAGCAGCGTAATCATCATCCGCGTTGATGATCGCGATACCGCCTGGCCCCAGCGCGCAGAACACCTCACCCTTTTCACGCGCCACGTCTTCCACCGATCCCATGCCTTCCAAGTGGGCCTCGGCCACGTTGGTCACGACAGCAATGGTAGGTTTTGTCATGTGGGCGAGGTAGTGCATCTCGCCGCGCCGGTTCGTGCCAAGCTCAATGACGGCGTGGCCGTCGCGCGAGCGCAGCCGCAGCAAGGTGAGGGGTGCCCCAATGTCGTTATTGAGATTGCCGCGCGTGCTACAGCCCGGCCCTGTCTCGGCCATGATCGCCGCTATCATTTCCTTGACCGTGGTCTTGCCGTTGCTGCCGGTAACTGCAATGACCGGAAAACTGAACCGCTGACGCCAAAATGCCGCCAGCGCACCCAGACCGGCGCGCGTGTCGGTTACCCGGACATAGGGCAACATGGTTTTCTTCCTGCGGGCCAGCAGCGCCCCGGTGGCTCCGCGGCGCACCGCTTCGCTGAGGAAATCGTGCCCATCGTAGTGCGGCCCCGTGAGTGCGACAAAAAGATTGGCCGGTTTCAATACGCGCGTGTCGGTGCTGACGCCGGAAAACTCCGCATCGGGACCGACCAGCGGGGCATCGAGAACATGTGCCAGTGTCAAGAGCGACATCACGCAGCTTCACCCAAGATGGTTCGTACCGTCTCGCGATCGCTGTAGGGCAGACGCTGGTCTCCGACCTGCTGGTAGTCTTCATGACCCTTGCCGGCGATGAGCACTACGTCGTTTTCACCTGCCCCCCGAATCGCCGCGCCAATCGCACTCGCGCGATCACGCATCACGCGTGCACGCGCCTGCATGCCAGCGGCTATGTCGGCGATGATGCGATCGCCGGATTCACCGCGCGGATTATCGTCGGTCAGCACCACCCAGTCCGAGAGCTGCTCCGCCAACCTACCCATTTGCGCTCGCTTGCCACGATCGCGATCGCCGCCACAACCAAACACACAGCGCAGACGGCCGCGGGTATGCTCGCGCAATGCGCGCAACACCTGCTCGAGCGCATCGGGCGTGTGCGCGTAGTCCACGACCACGATCGGCGCGCCCGCGTGTCCGCCGAAACGCTCCACCCGTCCCGTTACGGGCCTTAGCGCGCTCAATGCGGCCTGCGCCGCATCCAGGCCAACACCGCTGGCCAGCAGCGCCGCCAGTGCTGCCAGCAGATTGGCCGCGTTGAAGCGGCCGAGCAGCGCACAGCGAATCCGGGTCGTGCCTTGAGGCGTGACGGCGAGCAACTCCATGCCGTCCTTCAGCAGCCGTAGCTCGCGTGCATGCACATCGCCGCGCTCAACGCCGAAGCTGATGGTATCGAGTTTGCCTGCAAGACGTGCCAGCAATTCGCGGCCGAACGGATCGTCCCCATTCACTACCGCGCATTGCAGCCCTTCGGCGGCGAATAAGCCGGCCTTGGTTTCCGCATAGCGATGCATATCGGCGTGATAATCCAGGTGGTCACGCGAGAGGTTGGTAAAAACCGCGATGTCGAACGCGACACCAGCCGTACGCTGCTGGTCGAGCGCATGCGAAGAGACCTCCATGCTCACTCGCGTAGCGCCTGCTTGAAGAAAATGCGCAAACAAACGATGAATCATAAAGACATCGGGTGTGGTGTTATCCAGGCGATCAAGCGCACTGGGAAACCCGCTGCCCACTGTTCCGATCAATGCGCATCGGTCGGCCGCACGGTCTAATGCGTGCGCCAACAGGTGGGTGCAAGTCGTTTTTCCATTGGTACCGGTTACGCCAATGACCATCAACTCTTGTGACGGTGACCCGAAAAACCGATTTGCAATTACCCCGAGCTGCGAACGCACATCGGTCATGACGAACACCGGCACCGCCAGAGCGCCAAAATCATAACTTCCGCCGGCCTCACACAGCACGGCGGCCGCGCCACGGCGCAAAGCCTCATGGACAAAATCGCGCCCATCGGCAAGGGTGCCCGGCACCGCAACAAACAGATCGCCCAGGCGCACCTGCCGGCTGTCGAGCGAAACCCCGCCCACCTCGACATCGTGCCTGGCGCGCACCTCTACCAACCCCGCTAGCAGCTCGCTGACACGGTGCTGTGCGCAGACCCGGCTCGCCGTCGATTTCATGCCGGCGGCACCTCTGTCCGGGGAGCGGCCCAGCGTAGCCCCTGCCTCGGGATGTCGGGTGCTATGTTCAACAACCGCAGTGCGCCTGCCATGACACGACTGAACACCGGTGCAGCCGTCTGCCCACCGAAATGCTTTCGCGCGTCCGGCTCATCCACGGTCACCACCATGACCAACCTCGGATTGGAGGCCGGGGCCATGCCGGCAAATGAAGCGACGTAACGATCCTTGGCGTATTCTCCGGCGATAAGCTTGTGCACCGTTCCGGTCTTACCGGCAACGCTATAATGCGTTAGCTGCGCCGCCGCACCCGTGCCCTTGCGACCGACGGCAAGCTCGAGCATGGCGCGAATCTGCAGCGCGGTCTGGCGGGCCATAACTCTGCTGCCGCGTACAGGGGTATCGCGGCGCAACAACGTGAGCGGGACGAGCACACCGTCATTGGCGAGTGCGGCGTAGGCACGTGCGAGCTGCAAGGCCGTTACCGATATCCCGTAGCCGTACGACACATTGGCATGGTCTATGGGCACCCAATCGGATGGCGGATTAAGCAGGCCCGTGGATTCGCCTGGCAGCCGGCTGCCGGTGGTCTCGCCAAAACCGACACGCCTGAACATGTTCCACATTCGCTCCTTGCTCATGCTCAGGCCGATCTTTGCAGCGCCCACGTTGCTCGACTTCTGGATCACCTGGGCCACGCTCAGCTTGCCGTAGTTTCGCAGGTCCCGAACCACGTTGACGCCGATGCGAAACTGCCCCGGTGCGGTGTCGATCATGGTATCGGGCGTGAACTTCCCGCTCTCGAGCGCGGCCGCTATCGTAAACGGCTTGAGCGTAGAGCCGGGCTCGAACACATCTGTTACGGCGCGGTTTCGGTACGCCGCGCTGGTCGGCTCGGGGCGATTATTCGGATTGAAGCCCGGCACATTCACCATCGCCAGTATTTCCCCCGTGCGCACGTCGAGGATGATGGCGGTTGCCGCACGCGCACTGTATGCCTGGATCGCTGCCTCGAGCTCGCGGTAAACCAGATACTGAATACGCCGGTCGAGGCTAACCACAAGGTCCCTGCCCGGTACAGGCAGCGAAACGCTTTCCACCGTTTCGATAATATTACCGTAGAGATCGCGCAACACCCGCTTCTTGCCGGGAGTCGCACGAAGCATCGCATCATAGGCAAGCTCGAGGCCTTGCTGACCACGATCATCGATGTCGGTGAAACCGATCACCTGTCCGCTGACGGCGCCGGTCGGATAGTAGCGGCGATATTCGCGCTGCAGGAACACACCCGGGATCTTCAGGGCACGCACACGCTCGGCCACATCCGGTGTAACGTGGCGCCTGAGATACATGAACTCGCGACCGGCAAACTTGCGCACCCTATCCACAAGATCACGCTTTTGCACATCTAACTCGCGCACCAGCGCGGGCCAGCGCTGGCGTGCACGCATAAAGGCGGGTGGATCGGCCCACACCGACTCCACCGGCGTACTGATCGCCAGTGGGCTGCCGTTGCGGTCGAGGATCATGCCGCGGTGCGCATTGTCCGTAACGGTGCGCAGATAACGTGCATCGCCTTGCCGTTGCAAGTAATCGGACTCGACGACTTGCAGGTAGGCGGCACGAGCACCCAGCAGCCCGAGGCTCGTCAACAGCGCGCTCAATACGAACCAGTAACGCACGGGGCGGCGCATATTTCGGCCCCATCGGCTCACGGATCGACACCCTCGCGCAGGTCCACGACGACAACCTGCGCCGGGTCGGGCATGGCCATGCCAAGCCGTTCACGCGCCAGTCTCGCCACCCGACGGTGTGCCGACCACGTGCCTTCCTCCAGCAGCAGCTTGCCCCACTCGATGTTCAGGGAGTCACGTTCGCGCTGCAGCGACTGATACTGCGTAAACAGCTGGCGGCTCTGATGACGCAATGTAACCACCAGCATCGCCGTGACAAGGAGCACCGCCGCAAGCACCACAATCGATTTAGTCATGCTGCGCCTCCGTACGTTCGGCCACACGCAAAATCGCACTGCGCGCACGCGGATTACGCCGTACCTCCGCCTCGCCGGGACGCACCGGCCTGCCGACGAGCTTCAGCCGGGGCCGTATCTGCTGCGCGCGCACGGGCACGTCCGGCGGGAAAACATCACCTCGCGCCTGCTCGCGCAGGAAGCGCTTCACCAACCGGTCCTCGAGTGAATGAAAACTGATCGCCAGCAACCGCCCGCCGGGTGCCAGCGCCTGTACCGCCTGCGGCAAGGTCGCTTGCAACTCCTGCAACTCCTGATTGACAAGTAGGCGAATAGCGAGAAAGGTACGCGTGGCCGGATGCTTGCCGCGCTCGCGCGTCGGCACCGCCCGGGCCACCAGCTGCGCCAGTCGCCGGGTCGTCTCTATGCGCTGCCCGGCACGATCGCGCACGATCGCTCGCGCAATCCTTCGCGCGTAGCGTTCCTCGCCAAGCTTAAACAACACCGAGGCGATCTCGGCTTCACTGGCGGTGTCCAGCCACTTCGCCGCGCAGATACCCGACCCCGGGTCCATGCGCATGTCCAGCGGCCCATCGTGCTGGAACGCGAATCCTCGGCCGGGGTCTTGCAGTTGCGGCGAAGACACCCCGAGGTCGAACACGATGCCGTTGACACGGCCCGCCAGGCCTTGCGCCTGCAAGTGCCGCCCCATCATGGAGAACGGCCCCGGCACGACTGTCAGACGTGCCTCAGCGGCGAACCTAGCTCGCGCGGCGGCGACCGCCTGCGGGTCCCGATCGAACGCGATCACGCGCCCGGCGGGGCCGAGGCGCGCGAGTATGCCCGCACAGTGCCCACCGCGCCCGTAGGTGGCGTCCACGCACACACCGTCTGGCTGCAGCGCCAGCGCCTCCAGCACTTCATCGAGCAGCACGGGCAAATGTGCGGAATCGTCCATCGTCAACCCCGGGTGCAATCGGCATGAGGCCGGCCATAGACCGCCCGCGCGCCTGCTCGCACGCTGTGCCTGCTCAGTCCTTGCCGTTTTCGCACGGGTAACAAGCTCCGCTGGTGATGGCCAAACCCACCGCGCACGCCGCTGCCACACCGCAGGCAGCCGGGCGCTGGCACCGAGCGGTGATCGACGCGTACAGGCGGCCGTGCGATCACGCTCGTCGACCGTACGCCGCACCGGCTCACCTGTCACGCCACCACCTCCGCGCGAATTGCCATTGAAAAAACGATAGGTCTGTCTTTCGCCGCGGCGCTCGCCGCTACAGGGACAAGGAACCGAGCTCATCGGGAAGCTCTTCGTCCTCGTCTCCTGTCTCGCTCAGCCACTCGGCCCGTCTCACGGCCCACGCCTCCTCGGCCCACACCTCGAACTTGTTGCCCTGGCCGATCAGCACGACGGACTTATCGAGACCGGCGAACTCACGCAACGCGGGAGGCAACAGAATACGCCCGTTACCATCCAGCTCGCACTCGGTTGCGTGACCAATGAGCAGTCGCTGCATACGCCGGGCGTGCTTGTTGAGGCTCGGCAACCGTACCAGTTTGCGTTCGATCTCCTCCCAGTCGGGCAGCGTGTACAGCAACAAGCAATGATCACGATCGACGGTGACCACCATCTGGCCTTCGCAGGTGCGCAACAGGCCCTCGCGGTAGCGAGTCGGGATCGCCATGCGCCCTTTACTGTCGAGATTTAACGTCGCGAGGCCGCGAAACACGCTTGCCGCCTTGATGGATTATATCCCACAAATATCCACAATCTCCCACTATCCGACACTATAGTTAGGTTGTTTCAACACTGTCAAGCGAAATTCCATTTGTAGGCACGATCTTTTCCTTTTAGGGACAGACGTTTAGTGAATACCGATGGGCGGTACCGGCGTCGTGAGCGGGCGGCGCGCGCGGCCGGCAGCGAATAAAACCTATCCAGCGGCTGGCCGCAGGGACGGTCTCGAGCGCACGACCGCAGCACTGCGGGGAGGGTCCGTGCTTGCGGTTAGCGCCCGGGCAGAACAGGCCAAAAGCGGCGCTTTGCGCCTGCAATCCAAGATCGCGGCGGCCGAAGCGCGAGCACAGCGAGGCCCTGGGCGGGCCGGATTTAGTCGAGCGCCCGCGTCCTGCGGCGGCGCAAGGCGGTGGGTCCCGGTGGGGGATCTTCGCCGTTCAGGAAGGCGGGAGCCGGCCGATAAGCCGGGTTCTGTCGGGGACAGCCATTCATCTAGGGCACGCGTCGCCGCGCGCCTCCAGCGGCCTACCCGGGAACAGTGCGGGCCACACCATGGTTCCCCTATTTGGCCTTGCTCCGGGTGGGGTTTACCCTGCCACCGGTGTTACCACCGGCGCGGTGCGCTCTTACCGCACCTTTTCACCCTTACCCGGCCACTAACTCCGGTACAGCCTCGCTCTCGATACCAAGGCACTACGGGAGTTAGTGGTCGGGCGGTATATTTTCTGTGGCACTTTCCGTGGACTCACGTCCCCCAGGCGTTACCTGGCACCCTGCCCTGCGGAGCCCGGACTTTCCTCCCGGCCACTAGCTGTGGTCAGGCGACTGTCTGGCCGACTCCCACGGGCCAGTATAACAGGTCGAACGAGCGTAGCACCGTCGGCGGGGGCGCCGAAGCCACGGGGACCTGATGTATCTCAGACCTTGCTGCGGAACGGCAGCGACGGGTGGCTTTCCGTGCCCCGAGAAACCGAGGATCGACTCGTTCAGGGCCCGCCGAGTTATTCCGCGGTTTTGGCCTGATCGCAAAGGGGCTACGGTGTCACCCTTTGCCCCGCGGGCCGGTTCCCCCGGGCGGTGTGTTTAAGGATTCGTTTTCTCTGCGATCTTTGCGCTCTCTGGTGTGAGTTCATGCGATATTAGCGCTAGCGCTGCTGCAGTGACAGCGCCAAACGGTAGAGCTTGCGCCGGTTGGTCCCGGTGATTTCCGCGGCCACTGCCGCAGACTGCTTGACCGACAGCTCGCGCAGCAAGATCCGCAGCACGCGCTCGGCCTCGTTGTCGGGCGATTGTGCGCCGCTCGAGCCGGCACCGTGCACCAGCACCACGAACTCACCTCGCGGCCGCGCATCGCTGCCCTCGGGCACAAGCGATTCGGCAAGCTCGGCAAGCGTGCCGTACAGGATGGTCTCGAACTTCTTGGTAAGCTCGCGCGCCACGACGGCCTCTCGCTGCGGACCGAAGGCGCCGGTCATCGCAGTCAGCGATGCCTTCAGGCGATGCGGGGTTTCATAGAATATCAACGTGCGCGGCTCGCTCTTGAGTTTCTCGAAAAAGGCGCTGCGCGCCTGCGGGCGGGCGGGCGGAAAACCCTCGAAAACGAACCGGTCGGTCGGTAACCCCGCAACCGACAAGGCCGCCACCGCGGCGCAGGGTCCGGGCACGGGCTCGACCCGGATGCCCGCCGCGTGCGCCGCACGCACGAGCCGGAACCCCGGATCGTTCACGAGCGGGGTACCTGCATCGCTGATCAGTGCGATACACTGGCCGCCACGCAGGAGCAACAGCAACTCCGCGGTCCTGGCGCGCTCATTGTGTTCATGAAAGGCTGTAGTCTTCGTCGATATCCCTAGATGCTGCAGCAGTATCTTGCTGTGGCGGGTGTCCTCGGCGGCGATCAGGTCCACCTCCGATAGCACGCGTATGGCGCGCAGCGTGATATCGTCGAGGTTACCGATCGGTGTAGCCACTATATATAACAAACCTTTATCGTTTGACACCGTTGTACTCGCTTTAGCAGGGTGTTGAAAAAGGCCCTGCTAGGCGCCGCAGGGATGGGCCGCATCATTTTTTGATTATTATAAGCGTTTGAGGAGTGGCACAGGAACACGGAGCCGAGGATGCAAAAAGGCTATGGATGGCCTTTTTCAACATCCTGTTAGATACTCTACCGGATAAAGTCGAACAGTACTTGCTATGAGATCGCGTTCCCGAACACAGACACTGGCCGTCATGCTGATCGCAATCGGCGCCCTTTACCTCCAGTCCTGTCAAGGCATTCCCACCGAACGCCCAGAGAAAAAGCCACCCGCCGCCACGAGCGCCGAAAAGGCCGAACGTACGGGCGACTACGTGCGCGCGGCACAAGAGTACGAACGCGCGGCGGAACAGGCTGAAGATCGCCAGAAACAGAGCCTGCAGCTCAAGGCCATAGAAACACTGGTCAAAGCGGGACAGATCGCCGAGGCCCGCGTGAAGATCCAGGCGATCGATGGCGCGCGGCTTGACCCTGCCCTACGCGCGCGCAAGCTCATTATCGAGGCCCGCATCGCGTCTGATTCCGGCGCCCATGACGATGCGCTGCGCTTCCTCAACCAGGCGCAACGAACTCGTAACCTTGACCCCGCTCTGCTCGCAGACATTTACCGCGTTCGGACCGCGGCGAAACTGGGCCTTGGTGATCCGATCGGGGCGGCAAAGAATTTGATTGTGCGTGAACAATACATCGTCGGCAAGGATGCGATTGCGGACAATCAGCTGCGGTTGTGGGAGATCCTGAACTCGCTGCCGCGTGCCACCTTAAAGCGTGAAATGCAAGCGTCGGCCGACCCAGTGCTAACGGGGTGGATCGCGCTCGCGATTGAAGTGATAGAGAACTCCGGACGTGCGGGCCTGCTCGCTAAGTCCATCCGCGTGTGGAAGGAGACCTACCCTGATCATCCTGCCTCCGACTCGCTTCTAGTCGAGCTGGCCAGCTCCAAGCCCGGGCTGATCGGCCGTATAGATCGTATCGCGTTGCTGCTGCCGTTGAGCTCGAACTACGCGAATTTGGCACAGGCCGTGCGTGACGGCGTGCTCGCGATGGATGCGGCCAATGCGGATCCCGACAAACCCAAGATCAAAATCTATGATATCGGCGGCAATTCTTCGCGCGCGCCGGAGTATTACGCACAGGCAATCAGTGATGGTACACAGCTGATCATCGGCCCGCTTGGGCGCCAGGCCGTCGATGCCGTCGTAAAAGAGGTCGATCTCGCAGTCCCGACTGTGTTACTCGGCAACACTCGCGAAGACAGCGAGCCGTTGCCCGGCTACGTGTTTCAGTTCGGATTGCCGCCGGAACAGGAAGCGAGACAAGCCGCCGAGCGCGCCTATCTAGACGGCTACCGCCAGGCGGCCGTGCTCTATGCGAACACCGATTGGGGGGAGCGCCTGCTGAAGGCGTTTGCGACCCATTGGCAGCAGCTCGGCGGCATCATGCTCGCGTCGGTACCCTACAACCCAGCCCAAAACGACCAGTCCAAACCGATCAAGCAACTGCTCAATATTACCCAGAGCGAGGCGCGCCAACGAACGCTGGAGGCCAGGCTCGGGATGACGCTCAAGCTCGAGCCCAGGCGTCGGGAAGATGTGGATTTCATTTTTCTCGTCGCCGACGCGAAACGCGCCCGGTTGATCAAACCTCAGCTCAATTTCTATCGTGCGCTCAATGTCCCCGTATATGCGACCTCCAGTGTATTCACGGGAAAGGTCGATCCGGTGCGGGATACCGATCTCGACGGGATCACGTTCGGCGACATGCCCTGGATACTGGTCAACGATGGTAAGATCCAGGACCTCAGGCAGGCGCTCGAGAGAAACCGGCCCTATGCACATAGCCCACTGGACAGGCTGTTCGCGCTAGGAATGGATAGTTACTCCATCATCCCGCACCTGAACCGCATCAGCACGGAAGATGCGGCGCGTTTCAGCGGCGTGACCAGCGGCCTTAGCGTGGGTCGCGATGGCCGTTTGCAACGCCAGCTGCTGTGGGCCAAGTTCTCACGGGGTAAGCCGAAACTTTTAGACACGTTCCTACAGTACACCGGCTGGCCGCAACAGTTCAAAAGTGACTCCGAGAAAACTCGCCCACCTGCACCAAGGTCTTAAGGCCGAGCACCGTGCGTGCGAGCACTTGATCCACCACGGTTTGAAATTGCTGGAACGAAATTACCGAACGCCGTTTGGTGAGATTGATCTGATTATGGAACAGCGCGATGTCATTGTGTTCGTCGAAGTGCGTTACAGGCGCTCACAAGACTATGGGACGGCGGCCGAGACCGTCGACGCCCGCAAGCAGGCCAAGCTGCGTGCAACGGCCGGGCATTATCTGCAACGGCACAAAAGGGCATCCAAAAGACCATGCCGCTTTGACGTCGTGGCCGTAACCGGTGCGGACAGCACGGAACAGGTGCACTGGCTGCAGGATGCCTTTTAAGGAAAGCGGTTAGCGTAAATGGTGGATAAGATGCCCAACAAGAACCCCGCCGTGTCCGACCCGACGACGCTCATTGCGAGGGTACGGAACAATTTTGAACAGAGCATTCAGACTACCAGTGAGATCATGGATGAGCTGGCGCCAATGATTGCGGCGGCGGCTGTACAGATAAGCAATGCTCTGCTCAGTGAACACAAGATTCTGGTCTGCGGCAACGGCGGCTCGGCAGCAGATGCACAACATTTTTCCGCAGAGATGTTGAATCGGTTCGAACGCGAACGACCGGGATTGCCGGCCATCGCACTCACTGCGGATAGTTCGACGCTGACCTCGATCAGCAATGACTATCGCTTCGAAGACATCTTTGCCAAGCAGGTACGCGCGCTCGGGCAGCCCGGAGACGTGTTGCTGGCTATTTCGACGTCGGGCAATTCGGCCAACGTGAACGTGGCCGTGGAGGCAGCACATGAACGCGCAATGACCTGCATCACGCTCAACGGACGTGACGGCGGCGCATTGAGCTCCGTGCTGAGCGGGGACGATGTAGATATCTGCGTGCCCGGGCCCTCGACCGCCCGCATTCAGGAGGTGCATGGGATCGCTATCCATTGCCTATGCGACCTGATCGACTATCAGTTGCTGGGCGAGGGTTAGACGTTCCCTACGCGGGCGGCGCCCGGTCGTTAGTGTTTAATACAGCCAATCCGTGACGTCCAGCGAAAATAAGATCGTACTCGACCCGCAGCAGTTGTTAGCCACGCTGGCCGCGCTGCCGCGGCCATACGTGTTTACGAATGGGTGCTTCGATATCCTGCACCGTGGGCATATCAGCTACCTGGAAGGCGCCGCCAGCCTCGGCGCGAGCCTGATCGTCGCAGTGAACACGGACGCCTCCATCGTGCGACTGGGCAAAGGCCCGGGGCGCCCGATCAACTCACTCGAAGACCGCATGGCCTTGTTGGCGGCGCTGGCATGCGTTTCCCTGGTTGTGCCGTTCGACGACGATACTCCGCTGGAGCTGATTAAGGTCGTCAGACCTGACCATCTGGTAAAAGGCGGTGATTGGGCGCCTGAGAACATCGTCGGTGCCGATCTTGTCAGGTCCTATCACGGTCAGGTGCATGCAATACCAATCCGGTACAATCGTTCAACAACGGAGTTAATCGAGCGTATCCGCCGGCATGAGTAGCCTCACCAAGGGCTTCCTGGATGAGTTGCGCAAGGCCGTCGGTAGCGACAATGTGCTGACTGACCCGGCAGACTGCTGGTCTTACGGCTACGATAACTCGCGCAAGCACAGCAAACCCCAGGCCGTCGCGTTTGCAGTAAGCCACGAGCAGGTTCAGGACATTGTGCGCGCATGCAATCGGAACCGCGTAGCGCTCGTTGCGCGCGGCCGTGGTACCGGCACTACCGGCAGCGCCATACCGATACGTGCCGGCCTGGTCCTATCATTGGAACGGATGGACCGCATCGTCGCCATTGATCCAGCGAACCGGGTCATGCGCGCCGAACCGGGCGTCACTAACCAGGCCGTTCAGGACAAGGCTGCCGAGCATGGGTTTTTCTGGCCGCCCGATCCGACCAGTAGCGCGTACTGCGCGCTCGGAGGCAATCTGGCCCTGAACGCCGCTGGGCCGCGCGCAATCAAGTACGGCACCACGCGCGAGAACGTACTGGGACTGCGCGCGGTTACCGGCGCCGGCGATGCCATCCATACCGGCGTTTACACGACCAAAGGCGTTGTGGGCTACGACCTCACGCGGCTCATCATCGGATCAGAGGGAACGCTTTCGGTGATCACGGAGGCGACGTTGAAATTGACGCCACAACCGCAGGCCAAGCGCACGCTGCAGGCCGTTTATGCCAGCGTGAGCGACTCGGCTGCCGCCGTGTCCCGCATCATGGCACAGCCCGTGACCCCATGCGCCTTGGAGTTCATGGACGCCGCCGCGATTGACATGATCCGAGACTACTCGGGCGTGGCGCTACCGCCCTCGGCCGGTGCGCTACTGATGATCGAGGTGGATGGCCCCGCGATCGGGCTCGATGCCGCAGTCGAATCGGTGGTGAACGCCGCAAGCGACGCTGGATTGATCGAGATCAAGGAAGCCAATACGTCCGAAGAAGTCGCAGCTTTGTGGGCAACGCGCAAGGCACTGTCGCCGGCGCTGCGCAAGATCGCACCGAACAAACTGAACGAAGACGTGGTCGTGCCGGTCTCCCGCATTCCCGAGCTGATCGCGGGACTGGAAAAACTGAGTCGCGAGTTTGACATTCCGATAGTGAACTTCGGGCATGCCGGCAACGGCAACATCCACGTCAACCTGCTCTACGATTCACAGGACCCGACACAAGAGGCACAGGCACGGCCTTGCCTCTCACGCGTGTTTGACCTGGTGCTCGCACTTGGGGGTACGTTATCCGGCGAGCACGGGGTCGGCCAGGAAAAGCGAGACTACATCAATCGCGAGATCGACCCGGCCACGCTCGAGCTTATGTGGCGCATCAAGCAGCAGTTCGATCCGAACGGGATTCTCAATCCGGGCAAGATCTTTCCGCTTAGTTTCGGTAACGAGTGCTGAGCCTCGCCAGGGCTGTCTGAATATTTCTCTTGCTACTGGCTAATATTGCATGAGCTCACACCAGAGAGCACGAAGCACACGACTCCAGGGACGGAGGAGGTAGATCGCGTCGGGAACAAGCGATCGAGAGATCGCAGAGGGGACTAATCTAAACATCAACAGCGCCCGGGGTAAGTGGCCCCGCGGTGCAAAGTGTGACACCGCAGCCCCTTTGAGATCAGGCCAAAACCGCTTAACCTTCCTTGTCTGTGCGTCGGCAACTGCTCCCTGCGTTGCTCTACCTCGGCAACTGCTCCCTGCGTTGCTCTACCTCCTGCATCCCTGCAGTCGTCCTGCATCCCTGCAGTCGTCCTCCTTCCCTGGAGTCGTCCGTCCTTGGAGTCGTCCGTCCTTGGAGTCGTGTGCTTCGTGCTCTGTGGTGAAAAATCATGTCTAGCTACTAGCCACGGTCTCTTCGTAGATCTTTCGGTCTTCTTCACTAAAACAACAGCATATGATTTCCTCGAGCCCCTCCTCATATTCGCGCATGACGCCCACCGCAATGCGGGTAGCCTGCTCCTTAGGATAGCCGTAGACGCCGGTGCTAATTCCCGGGAAGGCGATCGTGCGTACACCGTTCCTCAACGCGAGTTCGAGCGAGTTACGATAGCACGAGGCAAGCAACGCAGGTTCGCCCTGTTGCCCGCCATGCCAAACCGGCCCCACCGTGTGGATCACCCATTTAGCGGGCAAATCGAACCCCGGCGTAATGCGTGCCTCGCCCGTCGGGCAACCACCGATCTGGCGGCACGCCTCGAGCAACCGAGGCCCGGCCCGACGGTGAATCGCGCCATCCACACCACCGCCCCCCAGCAGTGCCCGGTTGGCTGCATTGACGATCGCATCCACCGCGAGCGTCGTGATATCGGCACGGATGACCTTGATCATTGCGCCCCCCTGCACCCGGCGCGCCCGGTCGTTCGCACGCACAGCCCCGAAAAGCATAAGTGCTACACGCTTCTATTACAATTCCGTCGCTCGGGCGCATGGAGATCGCAGCGGGCCGAAAAAACAGACCTCCCCTCTTGAGGTCGTTAACGGCCCACGCCGTGGGCGGTTGACAGCCCCGGCCACCCACCCCGCGGCCCGGACCGTGAGAACGCGGGGCACGCCGCTCACTTGATGATCTTGAGGTGAGGTCCCTTCTTGGGCGGCTGATCGGTGCCGCGGGGGGGATCGACGTCCTCGTCACCGGCGCCCGACTCCTCGGGAAACGCCACACCTTGGCCGTTTTCACGCGCGTAGATCGCGCGGATCGCTGCTATGGGGATCTCGAGTGCACGCGCCTGGCCGCTGAATCTAGCGGAAAACAGCAGGAATTCTTCCTGTAAATCAAAGCCTTGCACGGCACGGGGATGGACATTCAGCAAAATACGGCCGTTCTTGACGAACTCCTCGGGCACAGCAACACCTGGAGCAGTCGCATCAACGACGACATGCGGTGTCAGTCCGTTCTCCACCGCCCAGTCGTGTATGGCTCGAATCAAATACGGTTTGATAGCGGTCATGATCGTCTATCAAACAAGGATAGTGCCTCACGGCGAAAATGCCACGATTAGTGCTTCGCGCGGATCTCCCGCTCCGCCTCGGTGAGGCTGAGCTCGAAGCACTTGCGTGCAAACATGCGCTCAGCGTACTCCAGGATCGGTTTCGCCTGTCTCGGCAAGTTGATGCCGTACAAGCCGAGCCGCCACAGTAGCGGTACCAGGCAACAGTCGACCAGCGAAAATTCGTCCCCTAGAACGTAGGGCTGCTCCTTGAAGATTTGCGAAATGACCGTTAGCCCATCGCGCAGAATATTACGGGCGCGGGTAACCGCCTTTTTGTCGCCGCTGCTAATGTCGGGAAGCACGCTATACCAATCACGATCGAAACGCATCAACATCAGCCGCGCACGACCGCGTGATACCGGATCCACCGGCATAAGCGGCGGGTGCGGTAAACGCTCATCGAGGTACTCGTTAATTATAAGCGAGTCGTAAAGTACGAGGTCGCGATCGACTATGGCGGGAACTTCATTGTATGGGTTCAGGTCGGCGAGTTCACGCGGCTTCCTGCGCGGGTCGACTTCTATGATGCGGCACTCGACGTCTTTCTCGAACAGCACGACGCGGGTGCGGTGACTAAAAGGATCATTGATCCCCGAGTACAGGGTCATGATCGGTTTGCGATTCACGGGAGATGCCATCCACCACTCCTCCGATACGCGGGTTTCAATAGGGCACGCAGGGCGCAATGGCCCCTCCAACGGGTCGTTGGATCCCTATCAGTGTACGTCTTTCCAGTAGTTTCGCTTGAGCAGGTAAGCGAAAACCAAGAATACCGCGAGGAACAGCAGAACATATACACCAATACGGCCACGGACCAGGCGCGCAGGTTCTCCCATGTACACCATGAAATTCGTGAGATCTTGCATGGCCTGATCGAATTCCGTCGGGGTCATAGTTCCAGCGCGCTCCAACTCGAAGCGCTGGAACTCCTTGGTGCCATCTTCCCTGGTTTCGAATACCGCGCGCTGCACACCCTGCCACCCGTAGAGCACATTGGGCATGGCCACCTTCGGAAAGTACAGATTATTCCATCCGCTGTCGTTCTCGCGATCGCGGAAGAAGCTACGCATAAAGTTATAAAACCACTGCGGTCCTCGAAAACGCGCTATTACCGTCAGGTCCGGCGGCGTCACCCCGAACCATTCCTTGGCGGCCTTGCGCGGCATGGTCACGGTCATCAGATTTACCACCTTGTCGGTGGCGAACATAAGGTTATCCTTCACGAGCGCGTCGCTGATACCAAGATCCCGGCCCATGCGATCGTAACGCATGTACGCAGCGCTGTGGCAAGACAGGCAGGAGTTCACGAAGATCCGCGCACCGCGTTGCAACGACGGCTTGTCGTCCAGGTCGACCTTGACCGGGTCAATCTTGATAGCAGGTGACTCGGCGGCCAGACCTGCCGCTGGAATTAAAGCAATGAAAATTGCCAGAAAGATGTTTCTCAACTCTAGGTCACCCTATCAGGTTCTGGTTTGGTCTTGTCGTACTTGCTGTACCAGGGCATGAGCAAGAAAAACGCGAAATAAATCGCGAACGCGATCTGCGTCAAAATGAGATTGGGGCCTTCCGGTCTCTGCGTACCAAGATAGCCGAGCATCACGAAGCTGATAGCAAATAGCGAAAGCGCCGTCTTGTACATCCAGCCACGGTAGCGAATCGACCTCACTGGCGAACGATCGAGCCACGGAAGGAAAAAGAACAAGCCTATCGCCGAGCCCATAGACAGCACACCGAGCAACTTTGCCGAGACCGGGCCGATCTCTATCGTGACAGAGCGCAAGATAGAGTAATACGGCGTGAGATACCACAACGGCACGATCTCGGGTGGGGTCTGCAAGACATTGGCCGGGACGAAATTATCGTGCTCCAAAAACCAGCCGCCAAGCTCGGGGGCAAAGAATACGATCGCCGAAAATATCATCAGGAATATGGTGGCCCCGACCAGGTCCTTGACCGTGTAATATGGGTGAAACGGGATTCCATCCAAGGGCACGCCATTTGCGTCCTTGTTTTTCTTGATTTCTATGCCGTCCGGGTTGCCCGAACCGACTTGGTGCAGCGCAACGATATGCAAATACACGAGGCCGAGCAGCACCAATGGTATCGCTATGATATGCAATGCATAGAACCGGTTGAGCGTGGCATCGGACACCACGAAGTCACCCCGTATCCATTCCGCCAGAGAATCGCCAACCAGGGGGATCGCGCCAAATAGCGAGACGATCACCTGCGCGCCCCAGTAAGACATATTCCCCCACGGCAGCAGATAACCCGTAAACGACGCCGCCGTTAAAGTCACGAAGAGCGCCATACCCAGGAGCCACACGAGCTCCCTGGGTGCGCGGTACGATCCGTACAGCAACGCGCGAAACATGTGCAGGTAGATCGCCACGAAGAACATGGACGCACCCACTGAGTGCAGGTAGCGCAGCAACCAGCCCCAGGGCACATCGCGCATGATGTACTCGACGGATGCAAAGGCACGCTCGGCGTCCGGCTTATAATGCATCGCCAGGAAAATACCGGTGACGATTTGCATTACCAGAACCAGTAGCGCGAGCGAGCCGAAGTAATACCAGAAGTTGAAATTCTTCGGCGCATAGTACTTGGCGAGATGCTCGTTCCAAACCTTGGTAAGCGGGAAACGTGCGTCGATCCACGTAAGCAGTTTTTTCATCACGCGACTCCCTCCTCCGGATGTTCGCCGATAATGACTCGCGTGTCACTCAGGAAGGCGTAGGGTGGGACCACCAGGTTCGTAGGTGCCGGTACATTCTTGTAGACGCGCCCGGCCAGATCGAACTTGGAGCCATGACATGGACAGAAAAACCCCCCACGCCACTCGCGGCCGAGCCCCGACGGCGTGCCACCCTCCCGCTTGGCCAACGGCGAGCACCCGAGGTGGGTACAGATACCCACCAGCACCAACAGCTCCGGTTTCATCGATCGTGCCTCGTTCTGTGCATACACGGGCTGAATGCTTTCGGCGGACCGGCGGTCAGCCACCACATCGTCGAGCTGCGGCAGGGTCGCGAGCATCTCCGTCGTACGGTTCACGATCCACACTGGCTTGCCCCGACCAGCCCGAGGCCCGTCGTCACGGCAAGCAAACGTCGCCTTCTCGAGTCGACGCGATGGCCACTCATGGAATCCCCTCCGGAAACACTCGCCCTTGAACCCCCGTCTGCGCCGACAGCGGTGTCAGTGCGCAGAGCAACGGGACCACTCAGGATAAACGACAGCGCCGCTTTAGCGGCGCGTGGGGATTATACATGAGCACGAGCGATCCACCACCCCAGCGCGCGGCCACGGAGCTGTTCTTGCGCGACCAGGCGGCGCTATGGGTGTTTGCACGGATGCGTACCGCGAGATATCTGCGGCGACCTTATCCAACGGCCCTGGCTATATCCGTGCAGGCGGCCAACCCACCGAGCGGCCAGTGCCCGGTCACCATTTCATCAGCGCCAGGCATAGCCCGAGACAGAGATCGAGCCGTCGTTTTTGCAGGACTGTCCCGGGCAGCGATGCCGGCGTCCGGCCCGCGAGCGGGCTGCCGGTAGCCGCCCTACGGCTTGACCGGCCCGCCTCCGGGCACCGCGGCGCGACGGGGCGATCGGAAAACACCTGCCCGGGTTGGGCTATACGACGGTCGACGGCATCGCGGCGATTCTCGGCACAGACCGCGAAACCGCTCGAGGGGCTTGCCGCCAGCCGATGCCCGCCTGTTAGCACGTTCGCCTGCGACACCGAATGGGTCCTCGAAGAAAACCGACCGCGCCTAGCAGGATGCTGAAAAAGTCCTTGCTGCGCTCCGCCCCTACGCTTCGCAGTCCCTGCTCCGCTTAGGCACCGACCCAAGCCTTCCTGGCTTGGGCGTTCGCCGGGACAACCGTCCACCGGGCCGTTGTCTTCGTCCGGCTCACCCCTCGGACCTTCGTCTGATTCCGTCTCGCCCCTGCTGCGCTTGGGTACCGGCCCGAGCCTTTCTTCGCTCCCGCTGTCCCTGCTTCGCTCGAAAGCCCGGGGCGTGCCGTCCGTGGCACGCCCGTTCACCGGGCAAAGGGTCCACCGGACCCTTTGCAAGGCTCCGGTTCACCCATGGCTCGGGCGTTCAGCAGGGCGATCCCTGTGCTTCGCTTGGGCACCGGCCCGAACCTTCGCCTGCTCCTGCCTCACCCACCGGAGCTTTATCTTGTTTCCGCTTCGCCCCTGGCCTTTCTCAGCTCGCAGAG
>FXBF010000062.1_pt1 | contig 28875 bp, 23 predicted proteins | sample 5335321 | NCBI WGS metagenome assembly FXBF01 (sample SAMEA103928391, study PRJEB20085) | sediment metagenome | isolation source: sediment
CCCGGCGCGATTCTACCTCCTCCGTCCCTGGAGTCGTGTCTATCGCGCCACTTGTGCATCCCTACACGTCGGTCGCTCTCGACTTCCTGTCTCCCGCGACACTTGCGCATCCCTGCACATCGTCCTGCGCCCGCGGCACTTGTACGCCCCTGTATATCGCAGCGGTTACCGCGAGTCTAAACGCGCTGGCACGGCTGCGCAATGCGTGAGGGATGTCTGTGTCAGGAATTCAGTGAAAGGGGCTGATTGATCTTGCGCAGCATGCTGCGGATGATCATCTGCTGGTTTTCAAGGTTCTGCTTGTTGGCCTCTATGTCGGCAATCCGTCCGCTTAAGTTACCCAGATTCTCATGTACCTTTTTCAGATTCTCCAGGCGATGGTCCATCATGATTTTGTGCTCACGCACCTGGGCCAGGATCGGCGCCATAATGGCCTTGCTCCAGGCCTTGGCGCCGGCGCCGGATTCCGTGAATATCTGTCGCGCCCGGCTGGCCAGGGTGATAAAGAATTTTTTTACCACGAAGTGCTGTTCGGTCATCACCATGAGCGGACTGTTTCGAAACCCGTCGGCTTCTTCATAAAGTCGCTGTAACTGGCTGCGGTAAGGCAGCAGTGAAAAGCCCACCGGTTTGATCTTGGCGAGCTTGTGGTCCTGATGGAACTTGTTGTAAATCGCCTGGACCAGCCCCCTGATCTGTTGCGTCTGTTTGTTGGCCTTTTCCATGGCCTCAAGCGCACCGTCAAAAAGGGTTTTCATTCCGGTTCTAAGACCGCGGGTACTCCAGGATTCGTTCATGTCATGGCGAGTCTTGGTCATTAACTCATCGAAAGTCTCCGTACTCAGGTAGTCAAGCAGGATTTTTATCTGGTCGGAGAGCACCATGCGCGTTGCCTGGAAACTGGCCATGGTCTTGTCATAGGCCTGCTTTTCCTTGCGCATGCGGGTGATCATCTCTTGGATTGCACCCTGGCTTTTCCCGCTCAGGCCCTGCAGTTCCTTGAGTTGGGAGTCGACGGCGGAAAGTCGGGCATCGATCATCGCGCTGGTCGTATCAATGATGCTGCCGATCTCGCGCGCGACCTTCTCGCGTATAAGCTTTTGCTTGGCGGCGACGATGTCGGTGGATAGTTTGATTTCCAGCGCGTTCAGCCCGCTCTTTTCAATCAGGGCGTGATCGGTCTTGATTTTGCCGAGCAGGCCTTTCTGCGCCGATATCGGAAAAATCTGGCTTTTGTTGATGCCAAGCGCGCGCGCGGTTTCCTGCATCTGTCGCGAGATCATGGTGGAGAAGGCGTTTTGCGTGCGCAGTTCGTCCCACAGGGCATCGATCTTGTTGAGCGCCACGATGCGGCCCTCGCCCTTGCCGTTTTTGGCCACGCATACGTGGTTGTTCCAGACCTCGAGATCGGATTTGGTCACGCCGGTGTCGGCGGCCAATACAAATAATATCGCCTGGGCATCCGGCAGCATCCCCATCGTCAGTTCAGGCTCGGTGCCCAGCGAATTAAGCCCGGGGGTATCGAGCACCACGAGTCCCTGCTTCAAGAGGGGGTGGGGATAGTTGACGATGGCATGACGCCATACCGGGATGTTCACCGTGCCGTCGCTGTTGACCGCGGGCCCGACACCCGTAGCCTGCCGGTTATAAAGTCCGAGTTCCTCGGCTTCGCGCACGTTGACCGCCTTGGTCTTGACGATTTCCTTGAGGGTCTCGGCCATTTTTTTCGGTTCATTGAGATCGAGGGGCAACGTGGTCCAGTGGATGGGATTGCGTTTGTATTCCACGATGGTCATCCCGGTCCGGCGTGTATCAATCGGGAGCAGTTTAATGCAGGGGGGTTCCTTTTCGTCGTATAACAGCTCGGTCGGCGACATGGTGGTGCGGCCGACATCGGAGGGCAGCAGGCGCTGCTTGTAATCGGCAAAAAAGATGGCGTTGATCAGCTCGGTCTTGCCGCGGGAGAATTCCGCCACCATGGCGATGGTGACCTTGTCCGACTGGAGGGCGTCGATCAGTTCGTAGATCCGCAGGTCGTCTTCGCCGTTGGCGAGTCCTTGGCTCTCCACCCAACTCTGGTACTCGTTGATGATCTCGGCCAGGTCATCACGCCAGTTTTTATATTCCCCCAGCCGTTTACTGAACGCGTTGATCTCGATGCCGGATTTTGCTTTTGCCGGCCGCGCCCTGCTCATTTGGATGGATACGCCATGCAATACATGAGGTTAGAGTCTAAACTTGAATAAGAACTATATCTAGCCCACCGAACGGCAGGCCGTTAAAAAATATTTTAAAAATATTTTGAAGCGCCGTTTATGTTGTTAAAACGCCGCTGTAAAATATGCGAGAAATGTGCTGGAAGTCCTTGGAAGTAAAGCCGTTTTTTAAAAAAATGGGAAACAAGATTTCCCGGCCTCTGATGCTGCTTGTGCCAGAGGGAGGCGGCGGGTCAGCGGTTCATCAGCACCAGCCCCAGGTGTGTCAGGGGCTGAACCAACAGGATCAGGGCCAGTTCCAGCAGGATAAAAACGGCGATCGGCGACAGGTCCAGGCCCCCGATCGGTGGAATCAGACGGCGCGCGGGGCGCATCAGGGGTTCGGTCAGGCTGTACATCAGGTCCGTGGCCGGATGACGACGCATGCCGTAGGAGCTGAACCAGCTTAGGATCACACGGGCCAGAATGGTGATGATAAAGACGTAGAGCGTCAGTCTCAGAAGATCCGCCGACGCCACCACCGCAAGCCCCACTGGTTTGGCGGTAAACCCCTTGATCCAGCCGATGGTGTAAAGCTCGAGCATTTTTAATGCCAGGAGCAGGACCACTGAGGCGAGGTCAATGCCCCCCAAACCCGGGATGACGCGGCGCAGGAACCGCAGCGGGGGGTTGGTCAGGATGACCAGAAACTGTGAAATCGGGTTGTAAAAATCCGCCCGTACCAGCTGGAACAGGAACCGCAGCAACACCGCGAGGATATAAAACTCGAATAACACCTGTACCAGATACACGCCCGCTTGGTTGAAGTATGGGTTCATCTGTTTTTCCCTAGCATGTCCGCCAATTCGCGCGCACGCACGATGGCGGCGTGCACGGCCTGGTTGAATAATCGGCGAATGCCGCCGTCCTCCAGTACCTTGACCGCCTGTTCCGTGGTGCCGCCGGGAGAGGTTACCCTGGCCCGCAACTGGGACGGTTCCTCCGCGCCTTCGAGCGCCATCTTGGCGGCGCCGAATGCCGTCTCCAGCGTAAGGAGACGGGCTGTTTCCGGGTCGAGCCCGTGATCGATGGCGGCCCGCTCCAGGGTCTCCATGACCAGGAAGAAATACGCCGGGCCGCTGCCGGACAGGGCCGTGACCACATCCAGCTGGGATTCATCAGCGAGCCAGACGGCCACGCCCACCGCTCGTAGGATGGATTCGGCCTGATTGCGCATGGCCTCGTCCACCAAGGGATTGGCATACATCCCCGAGGCGCCGGAGCCGATAAGCGCCGCCGTATTCGGCATCACACGCACAATGGCAAGGCCGCCGCCGAGCCAGCGCTGCAGGTCCTCCAGGCGGACGCCCGCAGCGACCGAGATGACCAGGGGCCTTTTCTTTTGCACGACGGCCGCGATTTCGGTGGCGGCGGTTTTAAGAAACTGCGGTTTGACCGCCAGCACCAGGATGTCGGCCTTGACGGCGACTTCGTTGTTGTTGGCATAGACCGCAAGGCCAAGCACCGTTTCCACCCCCTTGCGCTGGTTGGAATCGGGGTCGGACAGGGTGAGCTGTTCTTTGTGCCAGCCGTTTTTTAACAGCCCCCCGGCCAGGCTGCGCGCCATGTTGCCGGCGCCGATAAACCCGACCTGCATGTGCTTAGTATTGAGAGAATCCATATCGCATGCCAGTTTAGCAGGCCCATCCCCGGCGAGGGAACGGCCCGCCCGAATCAATGGAAGCCGTCAAACGGCTGACTCGAAGTATGCCGTTTATTTGCAACCCGGCCCCGGATAGACTAGAAATTAAGCCAGAAGCCAAAATTTTTACTTTATCTGCCACTCTATATCTGCCCCCTGGGGGATCGTGATGGATATTGCCGAATTACTCGCGTTTGCCCATAAACAGAACGCCTCGGACCTGCACCTGTCCGCGGGCTTGCCACCGTTGATCCGCGTGGACGGCGATGTCAAGCGCATCAATGTCGACCCACTCGATGACCGCACCGTCCATAACATGATCTATGACATCATGTCGGACAAGCAACAGAAGGATTATGAGGAATTTCTAGAAACGGACTTTTCCTTTGAGTTGCCCAACATCGCCCGTTTTCGCGTCAATGCCTTTAATCAATTGCGCGGGCCGGGTGCCGTATTCCGTACCATTCCCTCCAAGGTGCTGACGCTGGAGCAGTTGAATGCACCGGAGATTTTTAAAAAGATTTCCGACCAGCCCCGCGGCGTCGTGCTGGTGACCGGTCCCACGGGCTCGGGCAAATCCACCACGCTTGCGGCCATGGTCAACCATGTTAATGAATCCCGGCACGAGCATATCCTGACCATCGAGGACCCGATTGAGTTTGTGCATACCAGCAAGAATTGCCTGATCAACCAACGCGAGATCGGGCGTGATACCCTGGGATTCAGCAATGCTCTGCGCGCGGCCCTGCGCGAGGACCCGGACGTGATATTGGTGGGCGAGATGCGCGATCTTGAGACCATCCGCCTGGCCCTGACCGCGGCCGAAACCGGACACCTGGTGTTCGCCACACTGCACACAAGCTCCGCCGCCAAGACCATTGACCGTATCATCGACGTGTTTCCGGCGGCGGAAAAGGACATGGTGCGTGCCATGCTTTCGGAAAGTCTGCGTGCCGTAATTGCCCAGACGCTGCTGAAAAAGATCGGCGGCGGGCGGTTGGCGGCGCACGAGATCATGATCGGCACCCCGGCGATCCGCAACCTCATCCGTGAAAACAAGGTGGCGCAGATGTACTCTGCCATCCAGACGGGCCATGGTGTGGGCATGAAGACTCTGGACCAGTGTTTGCAAGACCTGGTGCGCACCCGCCAAGTGCATGTGGACGAGGCGCGCGTGCGCGCCGCCAACAAGGATCTGTTTACCGCTTCCGCCATGGCGGTAGGGGCTGGAGGGAAGCGTTAAATGGTCTTCAGCGATCTGCTCAAACTGATGAAGCACAAAAAGGCGTCGGACCTGTTTATCACGACCGGCGTGCCGCCCTCCATCAAGGTAGATGGCAAGATCATGCCGGTGACCAAGCAGGCACTAACGCCGGAACAGTCGCGAGCCTTTGCCTACGGCATCATGAACGAGGACCAACGTCGCCAGTTTGAGGCGCACAATGAATGTAATTTCGCCATCGCTCCTCAGGAAATCGGCCGCTTCCGCGTCAATATCTTCATGCAGCAGCAGCGCGTCGGCATGGTGCTGCGTACGATCCAAACCGAAATTCCCCGGTTTGACGACCTGAACCTGCCCAAGGTGCTGGCGGATGTTGCGCTGGCCAAGCGCGGCCTGGTCATATTCGTGGGCGGCACCGGCTCGGGTAAATCCACGTCGCTTGCGGCCATGGTGGGTTATCGCAATGAATACAGTTACGGGCACATCATCACCATCGAGGATCCGATCGAATACGTGCACGAGCACAAGAACTGCATCATCACGCAACGGGAAGTGGGCGTGGACACGGAGTCGTATGACATCGCCCTGAAAAACGCCATGCGCCAGGCGCCGGATGTAATCCTGATCGGCGAGATCCGCTCGCGCGAGACCATGGACCTCGGCATTCAGTTCGCCGAGACTGGGCATCTGTGTCTGACCACCCTGCACGCGAACAACGCCAACCAGGCGCTCGACCGCATCATCAACTTTTTCCCCGAAGAGAAGCGCAGCCAATTGCTGATGGACCTGGCACTCAACTTGAAGGCCATCATCTCCCAGCGCCTGCTCCCGATGAAAATCGGCAAGGGGCGGGTGCCGGCGGTGGAGGTGATGATCAATTCCCCGTTGATCACCGACCTCATCATGGAGGGCGATATACCCGGCATCAAGGAAATCATGGCGAAATCGGGGGAGGCCGGCATGCAGACCTTCGACCAGTCCTTGTTCAACCTGTATGAGGCCGATCTGATTACCTACGACGACGCCCTGCGCAACGCCGATTCCGTGAATGACGTGCGCCTGCGCATCAAGCTGCAAGGAAAGGAGGCCAAGGGCCGGGAACTCGGAGAATCGATGCGGAATATCACGTACAAGTAGTTTTTATAAACCTTTAAAGCGACGGTTATCCGCAGATTGCGCAGATTTGCACAGATTAGATCAAGAGATCTTTACATTTTTTCAGACTAATCAATCTGCGTTAATCTGCGAAATCTGTGGATCAAATGGTTTTTTCAGGATAAAAAAATACCGTTGGAATGAAAAAGCCCCGATTCGGGGCTTTTTTATATTTTGCAGTGACAGCTTTCTTCCCATCAGGCTCGCCTGACAGAAGTGGTGCAGGGATGGACTGCTTACGAAGCCGAGGACGCAAACGGCGGCACCACAGCAGACTCAAAAGTAAGCGGATTCGGAAGCGCTTAAATAATGGTCAAAAGCCTGGATGCTCCGATAGCTACCGTGATGACAAGCAGGGCCAGCATCACGTAATTAAATTTTTTTTCTCGGTGATTGTGAATTTCATCATTGCACCTCCTCATGTGCCTTGGTTCAGGAAATGACCGTGCAATGTATTTACACAAAATCCTGAGTTAGCCTTTGTGGCCGGGTAATGCAAGCGCTTTGGAGTATTGTCAGGCCGTCCAAGGGGCAGGGAATCGTCAGTATTATTCTAAGAGAAATTCTGATTAATATGATTTCTTAACGCAAAGACGCGAAGAAAAGCCGATGAAAATAAAAGATATCAATCCTTTGCGTCTTGGCGCCTTTGCGTTGAAAACTAATAAATCAGAGGTTCCCTAATTTAAACACCACCTTACCACCCACCAAGGTGTGTATGATGCGTCCACGGAATTCCCAGCCAAGGAATGGCGTGTTGTGGCCGCGGGAGACAATCTTGTCTTCCGTAAATATCCAAGATTGTTTTGGGTCGAAGATACAGACATCGGCCGTCGCGCCCACGCCCAGATGTCCAATATCGACGCCGATGATTTCCGCCGGTTTGTGCGTCAGCAATGCGATTGCTTCGCTCAAGATGAGCAAACCTTCATCCACCAGTTTGAGCGTCAGTGGCAATAAGGTCTCGAGTGCCGAGATGCCGGGTTCGGAATCGCTGAACGGCGCGAGCTTGGCGTCCGGCTCATGCGGCTGGTGATCGGAGCAAATGGCGCCGATGACGCCGTTCTTGACTGCGCGCCGCAGGGCCTCGCGGTCGCGTTGGCTTCGCAGCGGCGGCAGCACATGACACTGGGTATTAAAGTAACCAATATCGTACTCGGTGAGATGCAGATGATGTGCTGTGACATCCGCACTGACCGGCAGCCCCCGCTTGCGCGCCTCGTTGACCATGATTACAGCCCGGCTGGAGGACAAGTGGCAGAAGTGCGCGTGTACACCGGTTTGTTCAATCAATGCGATGTCGCGCGCTACGCCCACCGTCTCATCCGCCTCAGGGATCCCCGGCAGGCCCAGTCGCATGCCGACCTCTCCCTCATGCACGCAGCCGGTGCCGTGAAGCCAGGGATCCTTGGCATGTAAAAAGACCGTTAAATCAAAGCTGGCGGCGTACTCCATCGCGCGACGCATCACGAGTGTGTCCGTTACCGGCTCCAAGGCGTTGGTGAAGCCGACGCAGCCGGCGTCATCAAGCGTCTCCATGTCGGCCAGTAATTTTCCTTCCAGCCCCCGGGTAAGCGCGCCCAGGGGATGGATGAAGGCCAGTCCGAAACGCCAGGCGCGGCTCTGGATCATCTGCGCCATGGCAGGGGTGTCGATCACGGGATTGGTGTCGGGAGGGCAGCACAGAGTGGTGATGCCGGCGGCCACCGCGGCTTGTGTTTCACTCTCGATCGTGGCCTTGTATTCCAGTCCCGGTTCACGCAGGCGCGCGCGCAGGTCGACCAGCCCGGGGCACACGATTTTTCCCGAGGCGTCCAATGTCCGGCTTGGTTTGAATCCCTGCGGCGCGCGGCCGATACCGACGACAAAACCCTTGTTATCAATGTAGAGGTCTTTCTTACCGTCGATATTATTGGCCGGATCGATCAGCCGGCCGCCCTTGATCAACAGGCTCATACGCGGCGTTTCCTTGCTGCGGATTCCTTTCGTCCCCCCATGATCAGCGCCATGATGGCCATGCGTACGGCGATGCCATTGGTGATCTGCGCCAGGATCACCGACTGTGGGCCATCGGCGACCGCGGAGTCGATTTCAAGACCGCGGTTCATCGGCCCCGGGTGCATCACAATGGCGTCTTTTTTGGCAACCTTCAGCTTGTCGGGCGTTAATCCATAGAGGTTGAAGTATTCCTGTTCGCTCGGAATAAGCGCGCCGCGCATCCGTTCGCGCTGCAACCTAAGCATCATGACGACGTCCACGCCCTCGAGCCCCTCGCGCATATCGTTGTAAGGGTGCACGCCCAGTTTTTCGATCGCCGTCGGCATCAGGGTCTGCGGGGCGATCACCCGCACTTCGGGCACACCGAGCGTGGAGAGCGCATGGATCAACGACCTTGCCACGCGCGAGTACAGGATATCGCCGACAATGGCGACCCGGAGGTTTTCAAATGATCCCTTGTAACGGCGAATGGTAAATACATCCAGCATGGCTTGGGTGGGATGGGCGTGTGCTCCGTCTCCGGCATTGATGATATGCACATGCGGGGGCACGTGTTCGGCGATGAGATGGGCCGCGCCGCTCAGGCTGTGGCGCACCACAAAGAGGTCGGTGTGCATGGCCGTCAGGCTTTGCACGGTATCAAGCAGGGTTTCACCCTTGGTGGTGCTTGATATTCTGGGAGTGATGTTGATGACATCCGCCGACAGGCGTTTGCCGGCGATTTCGAAGGTGGTCCGGGTGCGGGTACTGGACTCGAAGAAAAGATTAACCACGGTTTTGCCGCGCAACAGCGGGACCTTTTTGATCTCGCGCTGGCCCACGGTCATGAAGGATTCGGCGGTGTCGAGGATTTCCAGAATGGTTTGACGGGAGAGACCTTCGATGGTCAGGAAATGGCGCAGACGTCCTTGGGCGTCGAATTGCAGATCACCCGTCACTCATCAACCTCCTGAATCTTGAACTCCAGTTTATCAGGTCCGATCAGTTTTACGTGTTGGTTTTTCTTGAGTTTCATGTGTGTGCCGACCACCTGGGCTTCGATGGGCAGTTCTCGCCCGTCACGCACGATCAGAGCCGCCAGGGTAATCGAGGCCGGGCGTCCGTAGTCGAAGATCTCATTCAAGGCGGCGCGTATGGTGCGGCCGGTGTGCAGCACGTCATCGACCAGAATCACATGACGGTTGTCGATGTTGACCGGAAGGTTGGAGGTCTCGACCTGGGGGTTCATGCCGATGCGCGTGAAATCGTCACGGTAAAACGAGATATCGAGCGTCCCGAGGGGTTCCTTGAGACCCAGCCGCTTATGCAGGCGTGTGGCCACCCAGACGCCGCCGGTGTGGATACCGACCATACACGGCTTACGTTTGAGAAGCCCTCGCAGTTCCTCCGCCATGTGTGTGAGCATGGCCTCGATGTCAACGGTCGTGCTCAAGGGGGACTTTTTCGTGTTCATTGAGGAAGGCTTGCAGGATGGTCTGCGCGGCCAGTTTGTCGAGTTTCTGTTTATGGCGTTTGGAAGGAATGCCGGCCTCAAAGAGCGTGTCTTTAGCCACGCGTGATGAGAGGCGCTCGTCGACCATATGTACCGATAGATTGTAGCGGTCCTTAAGACGATTACCAAATTTGCGGGCACCCCGGGTGATGCGGTTTTCGGTCCCATCCATGTTGAGAGGCAATCCTACCACCAGGGCGTCAGGGTTCCATTCGCCTATTAGACGGGAGATTTGCCACCAGTCAGGGTTTCCCTTGTTGGCGTTCAAGGTGGTGAGTGGTTGCGCCAGTTGCGAGTGGGTGCCGCCAACGGCCACTCCAATGTGTTTTTCCCCGTAGTCAAATCCGAGGAAAGTGAGGGCCTTCAAGCGTGCCCGGCCTCTGAGGACAAGGTCCTGAGATCGACGCCCATCAACTCCGCCGCGGCGTTCCAGCGATGTTCTGGCTGAGTGTTGAACAGAATATCGTGGTCGGCAGGCCCGCTCAGCCAGGAATTTTCCGAGATTTCCCGTTCGAGCTGTCCTGCGCCCCAGCCGGCGTAACCGAGCGCCACTAGGCATTTTTTCGGCCCCTGGTCTTCGGCAATCGCCATCAGGATATCGCGCGAGGTCGACACACCCAGGGTATCCGTTACCGGAAGCGTGGATTCCCACTCGCCCAGGGGTTCGTGCAGCACAAAGCCCCGGTTGTTCTGAACCGGGCCGCCTAGGTGGATCGGTATGTCGGCCGTCGTGGCCCCCTTGGCCTCAATATCCATCTGCTTCAGGATATCGCGCAGGTGCAGGTCGGTGGTGCGGTTGATCACGATTCCCATCGCCCCTTCACTGGAGTGCTCGCAGATCAGGGTGACGGTCCGGGAAAAATTCGGATCGGCAAGGCCCGGCATCGCGATCAGGAAGTGGTTGGTAAGTGAAACAACCCCTTTCATATTCATATAAAATAGTATCCTGCAGTGTCCCGTATCACACAAGATTGACAGTCACTTTATCTTAATGGATACCCGAATGGGATTATTTTTCGCTGCTTAACGTGGTTTTGTTGAATTTCCAGGTGCGCGTAATATGCAGGATGTCGGTTTCCGCGCGGATCGCCGAGGGAAACGGAGCGAACGGCGCGGCCAATTCCACGATACGAATCGCGGCGTCATCCAGAAGTTTATGGCCCGACGATCGCCGCACCGCGACGGTGCGCACGCTTCCATCGGGATTGAGCGCCACATCCAGCACCAGATTTCCGGAGATCCGGCGCCGGCGCGCCTCCTCCGGATAATTCAAATTGCCGATACGTTCAATCTTGGCGCGCCAGGCGTCCATGTAAGCGGCGTATTTGTATTCCCGGGTGCGGGCATTGAGAAATTTGCGCTTGGGACGCTGCTGGTATTCCTGCCAGAAGCGGCTGATCTCGGCGTTGAGACGCGCACGCTCCTGTTGCGTCTGCGTTCGCTCAATGAGGCCGAGTCTTTGCGGCTGTGTTTGCAGGTCCTTTTTATCGGGCTTGGGTTCCTTGAGTTTGATTTTTTTGTCCGCGCGCTGGGTTAGGAGGTCGGTGATTTCGCGTGTGGAAGCGACCTTCGGTTGCGGTATCGGTTGTGTGGTGGGGAAATACCGGTTTGTTTCGCTGATTTCGCGCACCGGCAGGGGATTGCGCGCGATATCCGCGGACTCGCCTTCTCCCCCGCCGTCCTGATTGGCCTGGGCCAGGAATTCCACGTTGTCCGGCGCGTTTTCGCTTTGGGTTTGCACCAGGGTGATCTCAAGCGTCGGCAATCCCTGAAGCTCGCGCAGCTTAGAGGCGGTAAACGTGACGCCGAGGATGATGACCATGTGCAGCAGGAATGAACCGAAGGTGCTTACCCCCAGGCGGTCATTTTTGGTAAATCCAGGAACGTTTTGTGACGCGGGCCGTTCCTGGCCCGCGCCCTTCGGGCGGCTTTCAGCCGTCCAATTCCGTTCCAGACGAAATTGTGTTGCCATAATCGTTTATCGTCACGCGGCGGGACATCCCCCGTCCGTCTCGGTGGCCTATAAAAATTATATCCTAGTTGGCTCGGTTTGCAGCGCGGGGTCGCGGTCGACGTTTAAGTTTGTTTGCGATGGCATCCATCAGGGTGGCGCTGATATTCAGGCCATAAAGCTTGTCGAGTTCACGGATGCAAGTCGGGCTGGTGACGTTGATTTCCGTCAAATAATCCCCGATGACATCGAGGCCGACGAAGAGTAAGCCCTTCTCGCGCAGCGTCGGGCCGACTTCTGTACAGATCCAGTGGTCGTGCTCGCTCAACGCCACCCCCGTTCCCTTACCGCCGACAGCAAGGTTACCGCGGCTTTCTCCCTTGATTGGAATCCGCGCCAGGGCATAAGGGATCGGTTCCCCGTCCACCATCAGTATGCGTTTGTCACCCCGTTTGATCTCCGGGATAAAGCGCTGCGCCATCACGTGGCGAAAGCCGTAGTCGGTCAAGGTTTCGATGACGACGTTGATGTTTGGATCATCGCGCCGTAGGCGAAAGACTGAGGCCCCACCCATGGTATCCAAGGGTTTTAGAATGATTTCTTGCTGCTCGCCGAGGAAGCCTTTTATCTGCGAAGCCTGACTCGTTACAAGGGTCGGCGGAATACATTGCGGAAACCAGGCGGTGAAGAGCTTTTCGTTGGCATCGCGCAGGCTCTGCGGTTTATTGACGATCAGTGTGCCCCTGACTTCCGCGCGCTCCAGGAGATACGTAGTATAGAGGTACTCCATGTTGAACGGCGGGTCCTTACGCATGAGGATAACATTAAGGTCTGACAAGGGGATGGTGGTTTCGGCGCCGAATTCGAACCAGCGACTGTCATCCTGATACAGGGTCAGGGCACGGCTGCACCCAAAGGCTTCGCTGTCACGCAGAAACAGGTCTTGCTGTTCCATGTAGTGAATGTGCCATCCGCGCGCCTGCGCCTCGAGCAGCATGGCGTAGGTGCTGTCCTTGTGGATTTTGATCGACCCGATGGGGTCCATCACGACGCCGAGTTTAATCATCGTTGCAAGTTACAAGTATCAAGTTGCTAGGTCACGCAAGAGGCAAGATGCAAAATTGTCATCTAACCTTGACTTGCTACTCGTTGCTTGACGCTTTCCACTTCTTTTAGTTCCCGCGCCGCGGCGAGCAGCGCGAGGCGGGCGGTGACGCCATAGACATAAAAACGGTTGGGGGATGCGTCCGGCTCCTGATTGGGATCGGGGTAGGCGCATGACCCGGCAAAGGCAAGGGGCTCGAAATGCATCCCTGGGGCATTGAGGTTCTCGTTGGGGCCGCGTTCAGTATGAACCCGGTAGAAGCCGCCCACGACAAAGTGGTCAATCATGTAAACAACGGGTTCGGCCACCGCGTTCTTGGCGCCCCATTTTTCAAAGGTATATATCCCCTCCTGGACGATGACATCGGTAACGGGGCGGCCTTCCTTTACCTTCGCCATTTTATTGCGCTGCTTGCGATTGAGATCACGCACCTCGTCCGTGTTCTTGACTGTCATGACAGCCATGCCGTAAGTACCCGCGTCGGCTTTGAGCATAACAAACGGCTCTTGATCGATCCCGTATTCACGGTATTTCTCTCTGACTGCGTCGAGCACCTCCTGGACGTATTTGATTAGACACAGTTCCCCGGTGCGTTTATGGAAATCGATCTTGCCGCACCTGCGAAAGATGGGATCGATCAGCCAGGGATCGATGTTAATCAGTTCGGCGAACTCCGCGGCGATTTGGTGGTAATGGGTGAAATGGCTCGATTTCAGCCGGTTAGGCCAGCCCAGGGCCAGCGGCGGCGCCACTGGTTGCTCAAGATGTTCAAGAATCGCCGGCCTTCCGGCTGACAGGTCGTTGTTGAGCAAGATAAGACAAGGCTCGAACTCGCCGATCTTGATTTTATTGGCCGTGCGCACGATGGGTTCCAACGTAAGGGTACGGCCTGAAGGCAATGTAACCGTTTTTGGTTCGCGCAGGCCGGGTAAAAGTGAACCGATGCGCACCTGCAGTCCAGCCATAACCAGCACATCTATTAATGATGCCAGGCTTTCAAAATAAGGCATGTTGCGTGTGTGATTCTCTGGAATCACCAAAACACCACGGGCCTCCGGACAGACTTTTTCTATGCCTGCCTGGATCGCCTGCACGCACAAGGGGCGGAATGCCGGGTTGAGGTTATTGAATCCGGCCGGAAACAGATTGGTGTCCACCGGCGCAAGCTTGAAGCCGGCGTTGCGCAGGTCGACCGAGGCGTAAAAGGGGGAGGGGGTCTGGCGCCATTGGGCACGGAACCACTGTTCAATGCTGGTCTGGTGCAACAATAGATGCGTTTCGATTTCCTGTAATGGGCCGGTCAGCGCCGTTGTCAGATGGGGCACGGCCGGCCGCGATTCGTCACCCATAATCCCAGTTATCCCTTTATTATCTTAGACAGTCACAGGATATATGTTCCCCTTTGGGCCGGCCAGCGCAAGCGTTTTTTGGCATGTTTCGTGCAAGTAACCATTTTGGCACGCCCTTCCGCCCCACAGACCTGGGAAAACAGGACCATACCTATTAGCGGGAAGTCCCGTTGGCGATGAGCTATATTTAAGACGAACCGGGGAAGTTTGGCCTAAGCAATCATAGATTTTAGGCATAATTTGTGCTAACAAATCATTACTATAGGTGAATAATTGCACAAATTACCTTTAGAAGACAGCGGCACGTCGTGTTTTGGTGTGCGAGCAGGTGTTTGTGATCGGTGTTCTAACTTTGATTTATCTACCAGATAAGGGTGGGAGCGAGTGAGTATCAAAGTAATGATTATTGACGACAGTAATACCATACGTCGCACCGCCGAGGCGTTGCTCAAGAAGGCCGGTTATGAGGTCTTGACCGCCGGCGACGGCTTTGAGGCGATGTCGATGATTACAGACAACCATCCGGACATCATTTTTGTTGACATCATGATGCCGCGTCTGGATGGCTATCAAACGTGTCAATTGATCAAGAATAACAGGAAGTTCAAGCACACGCCGGTCATCATGCTTTCAAGCAAAGACGGCCTGTTTGACCGCGCGCGCGGCAGGATCGCGGGGTCTCAGGAACACGTCAATAAGCCTTTTACCCAGGAAGAGCTGATCGATGTCATTCATAAATACGTCCATTGACGCAGGATCTGACGACACGAGATTTGGGAAAAACCTGAAATTATCAACGGGAGCAGGCGAATGGCAATAAAGAGCGTACTAGTAGTGGATGATTCGGCAACGGACACGCATATTTTGAGCAACATGCTCACGAAAAACGGCTATACCGTCTCGACCGCCGTCAGCGGCGAAGAGGCCATCGACAAGGCAAAAAAGGAAAAGCCCGATTTAATTCTGATGGACATTATTATGCCCGGCATGAGCGGGTTCGAAGCCACGCGCACCATCGCCAAGGACCCGGAGATCGCTTCCATCCCCATCATTATCGTTTCCACCAAAGGGCAGGAAACCGACAAGGCCTGGGGCCTGCGCCAGGGGGCGAAGGATTACGTCGTCAAACCGGTTAGCGAGAAGGTATTAATGGAAAAGATCAAAGGCTTGTGACCAATGGTCGGGACCCAACAACAGGATCCATTGGCACTGTTGCACAAGATGCAGCAGGAGAGTGTGGCAAGTGCGCCCGGGCTGCCACAGGAAGTCCAAGCGGCGGTGTTATGGTCCGGCGTGGGATTCAAGCTGGCGGACATGCAACTGGTTACCCCGCTTGACCATGTTTCGGAGGTTTTGCCGTGTCCCGACGTAACCAAAATTCCGGGGACAAAATCCTGGTTGAAAGGCGTGGCCAACGTTCGCGGTAACCTGATTACGATCGTTGATCTGTCCGAGTTCTTTGGCAAACCGCCGGTTTTCATGGATGACAACGCGCGATTGCTGGTCATGAATATCCCGGGAATGGATACCGGCTTGTTGGTAAATGAAGTACTGGGTTTACGGCACTTTGATGAGGAACTTGAAAGGCAGGACCTGTCCGGACTGGATGATCCGGTAGTGGTCCATTTAAACGGGGCCTTTTTGCGCGACAACATGCTGTGGGGGGTGTTCGACATGAAGTCGCTCGCGGACAGCCTGTCCTTCAAGCATGTCGCCGCATAGATGGGAATAAATCAGAAATCTCTGACGAGATGAGGTACTAAATCATGGCAACAAGAGCTGGGTCAACCCAAGACAATCTGATCGATCAGCCCTCCGAAGACATCATTGATCTTTCGGACGAGCAGATGGCACAACAGGCGGGCGAAGAGTTTGTCGATATTCAGAAAGCCACGAAGCCGGTAACGGCAGGAAACCTCACGGGCTTATTTTCCGGCCTGCCGTTCCTTCTCGGCGGACTGGTGCTGACGATTATCGCCGTCGTGTGGCTGCTTGTGATCAACACGCAAAGGGTCGAGCGTGAATCGAAATACATCGAACAATCGAGCCAGTTGCTCATGTTGTCACAGCGCCTCGCCAAGGACGCGCGCGAAGCGGTGCGTGGTCAACCAATCGCGTTTAAGACCCTCAAGGAGTCACGCGACCGGTTCGACACCATCGTAAACGCGCTCAAGCGCGGCGATCCGGCACAGGGTATTCCTGCAAGCCCTTCCGAGGTAACGCCCGCGCTCGACGAAGTCATTAAAATGTGGGCCCCCAAGCAGAACGAGGGGGTACGCGCCCAGGTAGACCAGATTATCTCTCAGGAAAAACCCCTGTTTTCCATGCGTGACCACGTACTTGCGATCAACCAGATGAGCCCCCTGCTGCTCGCGGTATCGGATGAGATCGTGGAACTCGGGGTGCGTGAGGGAATGAAACAGGAGTATCTGTATATTGCTGGCCGCCAAGGCATGTTGAGCCAGCGGATCGCCAAGGACGTGAACCTGTTCGCACAGGGTGGTAATGAGGCGGCGGTAGCGGCGGCGCAATTCGGTAAGGATGCAAAACTCTTCAAGGATACCGAAGCCCGTTTGCGCAGGGTGGCGCCACCCTCCATTCGCGCAAAACTGGATGAAACAGCGAGCATCTTCGGCGAGATCAACAACCACGTTGAGGGAATCCTCGGCAATGCCGCTGAATTATTTGTTTCACAGCGCGCCAGTCAGCAGGTGTTCCAGCAAAGCGATCCCCTGTTTGGTAAGGCGAAAGACCTGGTCGACGCCTACGCCACGTTGGGTGGGGGACGTCTCGGTGTCCAGACCGCGATTTACGTCATGGGATTTACCGCCCTCCTATTCTTGTTTTTGCTGGCCCGCAAGCTTGTTGTGGACGCGAGAGAGCGTGAGCAAGTTACCGCCGAACAGAACCGCCAGACCCAGGATTCCATTCTTAAATTGCTGGATGAGATGGGCGACCTGGCTGACGGTGACCTGACCATTCAGCCGGAGGTAACGGAACAAATCACCGGCGCCATCGCGGACTCGGTCAACTACGCCGTCCGCGAAATGCGCAACCTGGTCTACCGTATCAAAAACGCCGCGCAACAGGTGGCGGTTGCCTCCGAACACAGCCGACAGACGGCCACTGACCTGACCGAGGCGGCGTTGCGGCAATCGGCTGAGATCACCGAAACCACGAACAGGGTGATGACGATGGCCAGGTTAATGGAAGACATGTCGAAGAGCGCGGAAAAATCCGCTGAAGTGGCGCAAGGCTCGGTGGCCACGGCTAAACGCGGCACAATCGCAGTGCAGGACACCATCAAGGGCATGGACAACATGCGCGAGCAGATCCAGGAAACTGCAAAGCGCATCAAACGCCTGGGTGAGTCCTCGCAGCAGATCAGTGAAATTGTGGAACTCATTAACGATATTGCCGAGCAGACCAATATCCTTTCCTTGAACGCTGCGATTCAGGCGGCCATGGCCGGTGAAGCGGGCCGCGGCTTCGCGGTGGTGGCGGACGAAGTGCAACGCCTGGCGGAACGCTCCGCGGAGGCGACCAAACAGATCGGCGACCTGGTGAAGACGATTCAGGCGGATACCAATGAAGCCGTTTCCTCCATGGAGCAGGCCACCAACGGTGTGGTGGAAACCACGCGCTTGGCGGATGCCGCTGGTCAGGCCCTGGGCGAAATTGAATCGGTTTCCGAACAGTTATCGGACCTCATTGTGAGTATCGCCCGCGACGCGCACGACCAGTCCGAGACCGCGACCGACGTTTCAGGCAGCATGGCCAAGATCCAGGAGACCGCGACGCTGACATCTTCGGGTACCCGGCAAACGGCGGAATCCATCGGAAAACTTTCCGACCTGGCGCGTGAGCTTCAGGCCTCTGTGGCAGGCTTCAAGCTGCCGACGTAAAGTCATGCCCGCACCACGGGTAGGGAAGCTCCCCTCCGGCGGGGTGGACTCCGCGCGGTACAGAGGGGAGGGAGCGCCTGAGAGGTATTTATTATTATGAGCACGTACAGCAAAGTTGACCCAAGTACGCTGGGGTGGGTCAAGCATGAAATCGATGAGACGCTCAAGCAGGCGCGTCTCGCGCTGGAAGCCTTTGCCGAGAATCCCTCCGATAACACCCGCCTGCGTTTTTGCACCACCCACCTGCATCAGGTTGTCGGCACCCTGCTGATGGTCGAGCTCGATGGCGCCGCCATGCTTGCAAAGGAAACGGAAGCGCTGGCGGAAGCCATCTTGAATGAAAAGGTCGAGTCGAGCAGCCAGGCGCTGGAGACATTGACGCGCGGCATTCTTGTGCTGCCTGATTACCTGGCGCGTTTACTGGTCGGTCAGGTGGATAATCCGATGCGGCATCTTGCGCTTATCAATGAGTTTCGGGCGACGCGCGATGCGGAACCGGTCTCCGAGCTTGAGTTGTTTGCGCCCGATCTTTCCGTCCACCCTCCCCGTGGCGAGAGCCCTAAAACGGCGATCACCGATGCCGAGTATGGCGACTTGGCCAAACAGCTCCGGCCCGCCTATCAGGCCGCGTTGCTTGATTGGTTGCGTGACCATACTCATAAACAGGCGCTGCAAAATATTTCCGATATATTCGAGCAGTTGCAGGCGGCGGCCAGCCCGAGTGTGTCCGAGCAGTTATTCTGGGTTGCAGGCGGCCTGGTTGAGGCCCTGATCGAGGACGGGCTTGAGCCTTTGAATGAGCGCAAAAAGCTATTTGCGCGCCTTGATCAGCAAATCAAGAAACTCATAGATGGTACGGAAAAATCCCTGTTGCGTACTTCCTCCGAGGCGCTTGTCAGAGGCATGCTCCTGGAAATCAGCCAGGCCACGTCTTCCGGACCAAGGGTCACCGAACTTAAACACGCATTCAACCTCGATTTGTTGACGGCAGGCGGGACGTTGCCCGCCACGGAGTCCGAACTTTTTGATCTGCCCACGCCGGAGGCGCTGCGATCGGTTTCAGAGGCGCTCGCAAAAGAGATCGAGGCGGCGCAGGATCTGCTTTCCACCGCGTTTGATTCGGACCACATGGATCTCGCCTCCCTGGAGCCCCTACAAGAACTGCTGCACAAAATGTCCGGCACGCTCGATATGCTGGGAGTGCCCATCCTAAAGGCGTTGGTGGATGAGTTGTCTGAAGTCAGCCGCGCCATCCTCGATAAACGCATAGAAAACGCGGAAGCCGTGTCCATGCCCATGGCGCAGGCCCTGCTGATGGTGGAGAACAGCGCTCACGAGATTCACAAGTCGGCCAGTGCCTGGAAAACCCAGATTGAGCAAAGCATCGCCTTGCTGCGCAGCTTTCACACGGAGCAGGCCGGGGCTATGCCGACAATGGAAGGCATCGAGGTCAGTGAAGCCGAACTCACGGAAGGCGAGTTCAAACAATTGCTGGGTGTTGTCGCCGATGAGGTGAGCGTCAATCTCGGCAAGATCGAAGAAGCGCTCGAGACCTTTGCGGCGGACCTCACCGTGACCGAACATCTTAAGGAGATTCCCCAACAACTTAGCCAGGTTCAGGGTGCGTTGCAGATCTTGGGACTGGAGGCGGCGTCGCAACTTGCCGAGGCCACCAAGCAGCATGTCGAGGACATTCGCCGTGGCACGATCGCCGCCAACAGCACCATTCTTGATGGGTTGGCGGTATGTGTCGGCACGACCGGGGCTTATATTGAAGGATTACGAGCCGGTCGCAGGGACCTCGACACGCTTATCGAGGCGGCGCTTCAAGAGATGAACGCCGCCATGGAAAGCAAGGGTGCCGCCGAGTATGCGGTCGGCGGTCGTGTTCAGGATCCCGCGCAATTGATCGAGGACGCGCGGGTCAACCTTGAGGCGTGGATGACGGACCGGAACGACGCAGAGGCGCTGAGCGCGCTGCAGCAGTCCTTGGAGGAAACGGCAAGGCTCGCGCACGCACGGGGTCAGGAGAAGATCGAGAAAATCTGCACGGAAATAAGTAACCTGCTGGATCTGGTGACGCAAGATCCCACGACATTTTCCTCCGGCATTCTCGACATGCTGAGACAGTCGTTTGAGACCTTGGCAACGCTGGCCGAGGTTCATTTGGCTGTTGCGCCGGCACCGGTTCCGCAAATCGAAGCCGAGCCCGCTTATGAAGACAAGGGTGACGAGCGAGCGGCGTTGGCTGACAACGCCCCTGCACAAGTCGCACCGTCACCGCAGACAGACATGGACGAGGACTTCGACGAAGAGATCATGCAGGTCTTTATCGAAGACGCTCGGGATGTTCTGGAAACCATCAAGAAGGAATCGGTGGTTTGGCGTGAGGACACGAAAAATAAACATGCGTTAGCGGAGCTGCGTCGCGGTTATCACACGCTAAAAGGCAGCGGCAGAATGGTGGGCGCCAGCGACGTCGCCGAAACGGCATGGGCGGTTGAAAATGTCCTGAACAAGCTTCGCGAGGGCAAGATCGCCCCCTTCAATGCCATTTTTGATCTGTTGCAACAGACGCAAGATGTCATGCCGGAGATGATTAACCAGCTGGAGGGCGGTCCCGCGCTCACCGTGGACCTCGACGCCTTGCGCCAAACCGCCCATGCGTTGGCGGAACCCAAGGCGGCGGCAGCAGATCAGGTCGGTGCGCGTAAGTCTGAAGGGGAGGGCGAAGGGCTCCCGAAGCTGGAGAGTACGCTGCGCGAGATTTTTACCAATGAGGCAGACGGCCATCTAGCGACTCTCAGAGAGGAAATCGCCGCCTGCAGGGAAGCCGGTGGCGCGTGTCTGGTATCCGACCCGCTTTATCGCTCCACCCATACGCTGGGGGGCAATGCGCGGTCACTCGGATTGCGCATCATGTCAGAGGCCTGTTCGGAAACCGAGAAGTTGTTGCATACCCTGAAGACGCAGGAATTGCCTCCTAGTGAAACGCACCTTGCGCTGTTGACCCGTTTTGAGTTCACCGTGTCGGAACTCGTCGGCCTGCTGAATAGCGATGCCGCCTCCGCTGGCGATCTCCCGAAGCGGTTTGCCGACCTTTCCCGCGACGCCAGGGAGGAGAGCGCTCATCTGGTCGAGCCGGAATCGGTTGAGGAGACACAAGGCGATAAAACCGCCGCCCCGCCAGTCGACTCCCCCAAGGCTAATTCCGCGCAAGTGAGCAGACCTGTTGAGACCTATGTCGTGAAAGATCCCCCGGCGCGGCCGGCGGCGCAACCGGCTGTCGACGAGACCGCGGAGGAGCAGGCCGATCCGGAGCTGCTGGAGATTTTTCAAGAGGAGGCGGTGGATATTCTCAATACCGTGGAAGCGGGGCTTAGACAGTGGCGTACCGATGAAGGAAACACGGCGGCGCTGCAGGATCTCAAGCGCGCGCTGCATACCCTGAAAGGCGGTGCCCGCATGGCCGGGGTCATGGGTATGGGCAATCTCAGCCACAATACCGAAAGCCTGTTGAAACATGTTGACGATGGGAGAGTTGCCCCAAGCGCGGAATTGTTCGACCTTCTGGAAGAGGCCTATGACGTGCTCGTTACCATGCTCCACAAGGTGCAAGACGGCCAGGCCGCGCAGGAAGCGGATGATCTCAATACAAGATTGATGGCCGTGTCAGGAGTCACCGCTCCCGCGTCCTCTGCGGATGCCGCGGCCGGCGGTGAATCAGCCCGGGAAGCGGAAGCGGAGGTTGAGCGCCAGGAAAATGGTCAGGACCAATCTCTGGACAGCGAAGGCGACGATTATGTGCCTGCAGCGGCCCCTATACCGGCCATGGTGCTGAGCGATGAGTCAGCAGAAACGCAACCCTATCGCCGCGAAAGCACGCAGACGGTAGGTGAGTCCTGGGCAGACAAGCATGATCGCCGCGGCCAGATACGGGTAAACACAAATCTCTTGAATAACTTGGTGAACTATGCCGGTGAGGTTAGCATCGCGCGCTCACGCATGGAGCAGCAGATCTTCGGTTTTCGCGATAACTTGGGCGAGCTGAATAGCAACATTACCCGCTTCCGCGATCAGCTCCGGGAACTCGAAATACAGTCAGAGTCGCAGATCCTTTATCGTTTGGACCAGCAACAGGATGACGCTTCCATAGGAAGCGACTTTGATCCTCTTGAATTCGATCGTTTCTCAAAGCTTCAGCATGTTTCGCGCAGTCTGACGGAAAGCCTGCACGACCTGACCACGATACAGATGACCATGGGCAATTTCGTGGGTGAAGCCGAATCGGTTCTGCAGCAGCAGGCGCGCATTAATACCGAACTCCAGGAAGGCCTGATGCGCACGCGCATGATCAATTTCTCCACCCAGGCGGCGCGTCTGCGACATATCCTGCGCCAGACGGCCCGCGAGCTCGGCAAGCGCGCGGAACTTCGTATTACCGGTACAGAGGTCGAGATCGACAGGAATGTGCTGGAGAGAATGATCGGTCCTTTCGAGCACATGATCCGCAACGCCCTCGACCACGGCATTGAAACCGAGGCCGAGCGCAAGCGTGCGGGAAAACCCATTGTCGGCAGGATCACGATCGATACCAGTCAGGAGGGCAGCGAGATTGTTATCCGGTTTTCCGATGACGGCGCGGGGCTCGATATCGATGCGATACGCGAGAAGGCGATCGAGCGCAGCCTGACGTCGCGAGATGCCAACCTGACAGATGAGGAAATGATCCAGTTTATCCTAATGTCCGGCTTTTCAACGACGAGTCAGGTTACCCATCTATCCGGTCGTGGTGTCGGCATGGACGTGGTGCACAATGAGGTCAAACAACTTGGCGGCGTTATGTCGGTCGATACCAAGCGCGGCGTGGGCACTATCTTTATCATCCGACTTCCGCTGACGCTGTCCATCACGCAGGCCATGATGATTTATGTGGGTGATCAGCTTTTTGCTATTCCGCTGCCATCCGTTGTAAATATTATCGAGTACCCAATTGATAAATTGAACAAGATCGCCGTAGGGAAAAATCCGCTACTGAACCACGATGATCAAATCTATCCCTACATGAATCTGGGCGCGCGACTGGGTCTTCCTGCCCAGGCCCGTAACGGGCGTAAAGTCCCCATCCTGCTGGCACGAGCCGGCACCCGCGAGGTCGCTATTCAAATTGACGGCTTGGGGGGAACCCGGGAAATCGTTATCAAGTCGCTCGGATCGCAGCTGAGCGATATCAAGGGCCTTGCCGGCGCCACCATCCTGGGTGACGGGAAAGTGGTACTCATTCTGGACGTCGCCGGTCTCTGGTACACGGATGACACCGTCCACGTTGAGCGCGTAGTCGAGAAGAAGCCGGCGGAAGAGGCCAGAGAGCGGCCGGTCATCATGGTGGTGGACGATTCGCTGACGGTACGCAAGGTAACCGGGAAGCATCTGCAAAAACGCGGCATGGAAGTGATGGTGGCCAAAGACGGCATTGACGCCGTTGAACAACTGCGTGATCGCGTGCCGGACGTGATGCTGGTGGACATAGAAATGCCGCGCATGGACGGCTATGAACTTACCAGTCGGATACGCTCAGAGGCCAAACTCAAGCACATACCGATCATTATTATCACTTCACGCGCCGGCGGGAAACATCGGAAACGCGCCTTGGAGCTGGGCGCGGATATGTATATGAGCAAGCCCTATCAGGAAGAAGAGCTGTTTAGAAACGTCGACACCCTCCTGGTCAAGGGAAGAAGCAAATGAGGCGTCCAAGTAAGCCCGGAGCGCCGCGTTCTCCCCTGGTGTTTGTAGGCTCCGGCACCGCCGGCCTTTCGCTTTAACCGGGAAGAAATACCTTGGCAGAGCCGAACCAGTATTTGCGTCTTGAATTGGAAGGGGTGAACTATCTGTTGCCCAGCACGGCGAGCTTTTCCATTGAGAATCGCGAGGGCATGATCGTCAACGAGTCCCCCGAGGGCAATATCGCCGCTTGGAGGGCGGTAAAGTCGAGGCGCTGGCCGGCATACTGTCTGGACAGCGACCTCAAGGTGACGAGACGTGATAACTGGCAGCGTGCGGTTTTTCTTGAGGCGATTCCAAACGCCGTCGGAATTATCGTGAATGAAGTCCAGCTTTTGCCGCGCGCGGATGTCCAGGTAACGCCTTTTACTCCTTTGGGAACACCGCCAATACAGATCGGCCATCTGTTTTCCGGGGCCTCCGTGTACGATGGGTGGCTAACGCTGGTGTTTGAACCCAAAACACTGATTGTCTATTTGCAGAGCCTTGGAGAGTAATTGATGAATCGCAAGGCGACCGAACGTATCCATACGCTTGAAATCCCCATCACCGGCGTTTCCCTGCTCGTCCCAACCGCGGGTACCGCAGAGGTGGTGAATGTTCCAAAACTGACCCCCATCCCATTCGCTCAGGAGTGGTTGATTGGTGCGATTGGTTGGCGCATGCAGGCGATCCCGGTGGTTTCCTTTGAGTCACTGATCGGCGGCGTGACGCATCCACCTGCGCCCAATTCCAAGATTGTAATTTTTTATCCCTTGACCGGACGACGCGAGTGGGAGTTCTTCGGCATCCTGTCATCGGCCGAACCTCGACCGCACGCCGTGGATAACTCGGCGCTGACCGCAAGCCCCGCCGATCTGCCGGACACCCCATATATCGCCGCTGGCCTCAAACTAGAAGGAAGGCTGATGGCGATTCCCAACACGGACGCGCTCAAAGCCGTTTTTTATCCCTCTTGAGTAGCTAGTGGCGAGTAGTTAGTTGAGAGTTAAAAGATTTTCTGCTCGCTACTCCCTGGTCGCGATATTAATTCCTTCCCAGGCGATCTTTGTCAGTTGGTCGATTTCCTTCGGTTTTATTACGTAAGGCGGCATGAAATAAATAACATCGCCGAGCGGGCGCAATATCGCGCCGTGATCAAGGGCATAGCGGAATACCGTGAGCCCGCGCCGCTCCTGCCATGGATAAGGTTTACGGCCGTTTTTTTCTTTGACCATTTCAATCGCCAGGATCATGCCTTTTTGCCGCACCTCCGCCACATGTAGGTGGTCGGAAAAATGCGCACAGGCGCGTCCCATGTGTTCAGAGAGAATTTTGTTTTGGCCAATGACGTCATCTTCTTTAAAGATGTCCAGGGTCGCTAGGGCCGCGGCACAGGCAAGCGGGTTGCCGGTGTAGCTGTGCGAGTGCAAAAATGCCTTGCGCGCAGTGTATGTGTCGTAGAACGCTGCATACACGTCATCGGTGGTCAGACACACGGACAGTGGCAGATAGCCGGCGGTAAGTCCTTTTCCGATGCACAGGAAATCCGGTGTGATTCCCGCCTGCTCGCAGGCGAACATCGTGCCGGTGCGGCCAAAGCCGACGGCGATTTCATCGGCGATCAAATGCACCTGATATTTATCGCACGCTTCTCTCAGCCGTGTCAGATACACCGGATCGTACATGCGCATGGCGCCGGCACATTGCACCAACGGCTCAATGATAACGGCACAGACTTCTTCGGCGTGACGCGCGAGCGCCCGTTCCATCTCGACGAACGCACGCAACGAGTAATCGGCCCAGGACTCTCCCGCTTCGCGGTGGTAGCAATCGGGCGACTTGACGTGGACGGTGTCGAGCAGAAGCGGCCTGTAAGTGTCTTTGTAGAGCGCCACGTCACCCACCGACAGCGCACCCAGGGTTTCGCCGTGGTAACTGTTGGCGAGTGAGATAAATCGCGTTCTGTTTTTCTGGCCTTGGTTCTGCCAGTAGTGAAAACTCATCTTCAGCGCAATTTCGACCGCGGCCGAGCCACTGTCGGCGAAAAAACAACGGGTGAGGCCCGCGGGCGTAAGGCCCGTCAGCCTTTCTGAAAGCTCAATAACAGGCTCATGGGTGAAGCCCGCGAGAATCACATGCTCGAGATTTCGCAGCTGGGCTTGAATTGCGGCGGTAATGCGCGGATTGGTATGACCAAACAGATTGACCCACCAGGAACTGATGGCGTCAAGGTAACGGTTGCCATTGAAGTCTTCAAGCCATGCCCCGTGTCCGCGGCGGATGGGAATAAGCGGGATGGTTTCATGATCCTGCATCTGTGTGCAGGGATGCCATACTACCTTAAGGTCGCGTTGCGCGAGGGCGTTATTATCCATTGCATCGAGTAACAAGTGACGAGTAGCTGGTATTATGTTTTATCTCGCTGCCCGCTACTAGCTGCTCGCTACTCTTTCACTAATATCCCCAGAACTCCTTCAGGATGTTGCTCTGGTCGGCGTATACCTCCGGCGTGGCCGGATCAAACTTGGGGAAGCCGATCCCCTTCAGCATTTTTCTACCCTCTTCATTTTTGTCGGCGGTAAGCAGGGCCGAACGGATTTGATCGCGCATTGCCTTGTTCATGCGGGGTGAGGCGGAAATGGCAATGTGGGGAATGGGTTCCGTTGTGGTTACCACAACGATCCCGCCTTCCCCGGACATGCGTTGGCTGACCAACGGCGTTGGCAGGATAGCGGCGCGGACCCTCCCGTTGACGAGCAAGTCCATGCCCTCCGCGGAACTGCTGACCTCGACAATGATGGGCTGGCGCACGGGGTTGGGGAACATCGCGCTTAAACGTGCGGCGCCGATGCTGGGCGGGCCGAGTGAGGCAATCGTTTTCCCCGTGAGTTCGGTCGGGTCGAAAATAAGCGTGTTCTCCGGCACGATCAGGCTGTAGCTGACCGTGTCGGGAATCTTGGCGAGAATCTCGAAATTCATTTTTTGTGCGCGGTAATCCGTAAAATGCGCCGCGTCCAGAACCAAGTCATAACTTCCGGCTTGTCTTATGGTGTCCCAGTAGGAGAAAAAGTTCGGCATCGCGCGAACAACACTTTTCTTGCCGGTGATTCTTGAGATGTAGTCGGCGAGCGGTTGAAAGGCCTTGATTGTCTTCTCTTGGTTCAAGATCGGTTGAACCATCAGTACGAGTTCGTCATTGGCCGCCGCGGCAATATCGATTTTTAAAAGAAGCAGAAAGAATATGCTTGCCAATATCAGAAATGCCCAACGCGGGAGGCGCCGGTGATCGGCTGAATGTTGAATTTGCATGTTCATGGGTCGTTCCTCTCAGGAATGAAACTTGTCCGTTATCGCCATTCCTGTTTCGGGTAGTCGCTGAGATCCCTGCTTGTAATTGGTTGTATCGCGAAGTTGGTTTCCCTCGCCCGAGCCGCAGCGAGCGCCAAGCCGATGCCTAGGATCAACGGCATCATGCCGGGATGGAAAGCCATATTTACCTGTGTCATATACCCTTCGCAGCAGGGGTGGCGGGCCCCGTCCCGCCGGCCTACCTACACATGGAAAATGTGCATAGACCATGCCAGCTTGTCAGGGGAATCGCAGGTATTTATTAACTATAGCCCTATTTTTTCACCGGCTTGGCTCGTGGGTGACCTTCCAGGGCCTATGACCGCATAATAGGGGCCCTCGACACGATAGGGATTGATGGAGAACGAAAAATGGTACGCACCGAGACCCCGATTTGTGAATTTGGCCTGCCGGCCCCGGATTTCTCCCTGCCGGGCGTGGACAGCAAGATTTGGACGCTTGCTAACAGCCGGGGGGAGAACGGCCTGTTGGTGATGTTTATTTGCAACCACTGCCCGTATGTCCAGGCGATCCGCGACCGCTTGATCCGGGATGCCCGGGATCTCAAGGAATACGGCATTAACACCATTGCCATCATGTCGAACGATCCCACGGATTACGCGGAAGATTCCTTTGATAATATGAAACGGATTGCAGAGCAGTTTAAATTCCCATTCCCCTATGTCTATGACGAGACCCAACAGGTGGCCAAGGCCTATGGGGCGGTATGCACGCCGGATTTCTTCGGATACAACGCCGATCTCAAGTTGCAGTACCGCGGTCGCCTGGACGCATCCCGCAAGGAAGCGGCCCCGGATGCCCGACGCGACCTGTTCGAAGCCATGAAAGGGATTGCGCAGACCGGTGAAGGGCCGAAAGAGCAATATACAAGCATGGGTTGCTCAATTAAATGGAAAGAGGAGACGGCCTAACGCGATGGAGGCATGACCGAAGAGTCCTTATTTCGGCTGTCGGGAGCGGCGCCCGCCAAGCGTTGGCTTTCAGCCCATATTAAAAAAACCAGCACGTCGCACGTCTTGAAGCGAGACGCGGAAAATCTCTAAATTGATTCCAGCACTCAACTTTCTGCGGGAACGGGTGCGCGCTGCCGCGCAACAGGTTTTGATGCCACGCTTTGCGGATGTGCAGCGTCACATGAAGCTCGATGGAAGCGTGGTGACAGACGTCGATCATGCCATGCAGAACCGCCTGCAGGCGGAGCTCGCTGAACATTGGCCGCAATACGCTTTCCTGGGGGAAGAAATGCCGGCGTCCGAGTGGGAAAGACTGGTGAACGTGATGGACAAGGGGATGTGGTGCGTGGATCCGCTGGATGGAACCACCAACTACGCCGCCGGCGTCCCCTTTTTTTCGGTCTCTCTGGCCTTGCTGATTCAGGGCCGGCCGGTCCTCGGCGTGGTTTATGATCCGGTGCGCGATGAATGCTTTATGGCCCAAAAGGAACAGGGAGTCTGGCTGAATGATAGGGCTCTGGGGGCGCGGTCCCCCGTCCCTTTGTCGCTTAAGCGTTCGGTGGCGGTGGTGGATTTTAAACGCCTGAATGCGCCGCTTGCCGTACGTCTTGCGACTCAACACCCCTACGGTTCGCAACGGAATTTCGGGGCCTGCAGCCTGGAATGGTGCTGGCTTGCGGACGGTCGGTTCCATGTCTATTTGCACGGCGGGC
>FXBF010000063.1_pt1 | contig 28789 bp, 28 predicted proteins | sample 5335321 | NCBI WGS metagenome assembly FXBF01 (sample SAMEA103928391, study PRJEB20085) | sediment metagenome | isolation source: sediment
GAGAAACCCGACCGAGGCGGCCCCGGTACTGTGACTCATTGGACCTCCATGCCCTTAGGAAAGGACGGGAACGGCCTACCCGGACAACTCCGCGGGGGAGGTGAAAAAGGGACGGCCGTTGTCTGATCCGGAATGTATACCGGAGCATTGGCTACCGCTAATCGGGCTCCTAGTGGTGTGTCGCACAAATAATCACCGCATCTCTCCGGCCCTCGACGCTCCTGGCGGCGTCCTCCGCCTCGACGCATCTCGCCGATGCGCCTTCGTTGTGCGTCCTGGCCAGATAACGCCGATGACTCGGAGATACGCTGGCGCTATTTCCACGACACACCACTAGGGCCTGAGGCCGCGTTTGAGTCTGGTCAATCTCCGAATTGCTCAGGCGTACTGGATTGCTGCGGTGAAGAGGCGGCATCGACGTTCGATCTCAACCGTGTCGCCGGCCTCGAGCGCCGTCAGCGGAAAGACGGCCCCGCCGACGCCCAGTGCTGTCGCGCCAGCCTCGAGGAAGTCGGCGGCGTTCGAGATATCGATGCCGCCGGTTGGCACGAGCGCGGGTTTGCCGAGAGGCCCGCGGATGGCCCTGACGAATTCGGGACCCCCCAACTCGCGAGCGGGGAACAGCTTCACCAAGTCTGCTCCGCTGTTTGCCGCTTGCCATACCTCTGTCGGGGTTGCCGCCCCTGGCACAGAGACCACGCCGGTTCTTGAGGTGGCACCAACCACCTCGAGGTCGAGGTGGGGTGAAACTATGAATCGGGCTCCTGCCTCCACCGCCTGTTCGACTTCGAGCACCGAGCGGACCGTTCCGGCGCCAACTGACATTTTCGGGTGGTTCTCGGTCAGAGTCCGGATGGCATCGAATGGGCGCACGGAGTCGAGCGTGACTTCGAGAGCGGTAAGGCCGGCGACTTCTGCTGCGGTGGCCATGTCATCCACGTACTGCAAGGGGCATCCGCGAAGGATCCCGATCACGGGCATCCGGGCAAGGGAAGTATGGAGGTCTGTCACTGGAGAGGGGCGGCCGGGTCGTCTCGGGTCATTGCGATCGCAATCTAGATGTACCGCTATGTCGGGAGGAGGCCGAGGGGCACGAGGTGTTGTGATCTCCTATGCTGGTATTTGTTATAATATACGGCAATGGCCTGCAGGCACCAGCCGACGCATGGCCATCCGAATTCTTGGGAGGCAGACATGACAGGAAAGAAGGCATTCCGACCCCTGCTGATCGCTTCGATGTTGCTGGTTTTGGCGCTCGTTGCAGCGGCGTGTGGTAGTGAGGCTGAACCGGCGGACACCACAGATGTGACCGGTACATCGGCACCGCCGGCTACGGATGCGCCCGACCCCGATGCCCCTACGACGACCACTGAGGCGCCGCCTCCGACAACGGACAAGATCGTCGTTTCGCTGTCGACAGACATCAACATCCTCGAGCAGCACCTGTTCCGAAGCACAGGCTCCTACGCAGTGACTAGAGCCCTGTACCAGCCTTTCCTCGATCAGGTGTACGTCGACGCTGATGGCGCCCGGATCGGGACAAGCGAAGTCGTGCCCAGCCCGCTGCTCGATTCCTACGAGGTGGCCGACGACGGCACAGCGACCTTCAAACTGAACCCGGACGCCAAGTTTGCCAGTGGTGATCCGATCACGGCTGAGGATGCGGTCTACATGCTCCGACGCAGTATCGAAGCGCCGGCGAGCTACATCCCTCTGCTGCTGCCATTTATTGCGATCGACTCGTCAGATGCGTTCACAGTGGTCGACGGACTGACCTTCACGATCGCGCCGAACCAGCCGACCGCGCTGTTCGACCGGTTCATGACGTTCCAGGTGTTTGGTCCAATCCAGGAGTCGCTCGCCAATGAGAATGCGACGGACGAGGATCCGTTTGCCTTCGAATACTTCACAACCAACGCCAACGCCTCCGGCCCCTACACGCTGACAAGCTGGGACCAGGCCCGAGGTGAGGTGGTTCTGGATCCGAACCCGGGCTGGCCCGGTCAAGTTGCCAACGGTGGCATCATCGTGCGCAACGTGCCGGACGCCTCGCAGAGGGCCCAACTACTCCAGAACGGCGACCTCGACGTCGCCGTCGGGCTGCCACCGCGGCTGGTCGCCGAGCTGGTGACCGATCCTGACATCAACGTGTACACGGCACCGTCGACACGGCTCATCTACATCGGCATGAACTCCGCAGCCGAGCCCAATCTCGACAACAAACTGGTCCGCCAGGCGATCTCATACGCGGTCCCGTACCAGGCTCTCATCGATAACGTGATGTTCGGTTTCGCCTCGACAGCCGGAACGCTCATCACATCGAACATGGACACCTACCAGGGTGAGGCCGCCGGTATCTACACGACTGACCTGGCGAAGGCGCAGGAACTCATGGCGGAATCCGGCGTTGCCCCCTTCGAAGTCGAGCTGGCGGTCCAGAACTCGCGGTCTCAGGATCAGGAGGCGGCGGTGTTCATCCAGGATGCCCTCAGGGAGATCGGGATCACTGTGAACATCAATGTCCTGCCCGACGGTGAGTACTCCGAAAAGCTGAACGGCCGTGAACTCCCGATGTTCTTCCACGAGTGGTTCTCGTGGGGCGACGATCCGTTCTACCAGATGACGTTCCTCGCCAAATGTGACGCGTTCACGAACTTCGCCGGCGCCTGCAACGAGCGGCTCGACGAGATCATCGCGGAGGGAACGTTCGAGACCGACCAGCAGCGACGCGACGCTCTGGGCCTCGAAGCCCAGCAGCTGATGGTTGACGATGCCAATCGAATCTACCTGTGGTCGGCGGACTGGATTCTGGCGACCCGGGCGGATATCAGCGGTGTGACCAAGGACTTCACCGAAGTTCCGAGGTTCGAGAACCTCTCAAGAGGCTGATAAAACAACCTACGTATGCAGTGTGGCTGCGCCCGCAGGCGCGGCCACACTGCTATCAAAGGTGGGCATGCGACGGTATTTGGCCAAGAGGTTCGGAATAAGCCTTCTGACCATCTTCGGTATCGTGGTCGTGGTTTTCTTCATCGTGAGGGTGGTACCCGGCGACGCAGCAGCGTTACGAGCGGGTCCCTATGCAACCGAGGAGCGAATCCAGTACATAGCTGACCAATACGGTCTCAACGATCCGCTACCTGAACAGTTCGCAAACTACATGACCGGATTCGTGCAGGGCGATCTCGGAGTGTCGATCCGCACCGACCAGCCGGTGCTCGGAGAGCTACTCGATCGGCTGCCGGCGTCGCTCGAACTAGCCCTTTACTCGGTGTTGCTTGCGATCCTGATCGGTGTGCCACTTGGGATTGTTGCTGCGGCAAAGCAGGGCACCTGGCTTGACAATGTCGCGCGTTTCTTCGCGGTCATCGGGTCGTCGATGGCCCTGTTCTGGTTGGGCCTTCTCTTGATCTTCTTCTTCGCCTTCGGACTCGGTTGGTTTCCGGGGCCGGTCGATCGACTCGCCGTTGGGACCGTGCCTCCTCCGATGGTCACCGGGTTCTACACCATCGATGGGGTGCTCTCTGGCCAGTTCGCCGTCGCCTGGGAAGCTGTGCGTTACCTGGCGCTCCCGGTGTTCACGCTGGGCTTCGTGCTGGCGGCGCCGATCTTGAAGATGATGCGAGCCGCGATGATCGAGGCCCTTGACAGCGATTTCGTCCGAACAGCCAAGGCAGTCGGTGTACCGCGGGCGCAGATGCTCTTTGTTGACGGGACCCGGAATGCGTTGATCCCTGTGATCACAACGATAGGCATCGTGTTCGGTTTCATGCTCGGCGGGAACATCATCGTTGAGTTTCTCTTCTCATGGCCGGGGGTGGGCAGATACGCTTTCGATGCGATCTCGACAAGTGACCTCGAATCACTCCAGGGCTTCGTGATCATGGTCGGCATTCTCTACGTGATTCTCAACATCGTGATCGATGTCGCCTACGCGCTCGCAGACCCCCGCATCCGACTCGGTGGGACCGGGTCGATGTGAGCACGACGGTCCCGGATCGCAGCGCCGGATTCGTTCCGGAAGAATTTGACGGCCCCAAGAAACAGTCGCGAGCCAAGAAGTCGCTCGGTTTCGTGCGACAAAAACCATTGTTGGTTGTTGGCGTGGCTCTCCTGGTCCTCTTTATCGGCCTGGCGATCGTTGGCCCGTTCGTTGTAGGCGACCCATTGTCCACCGACCCGGCGAACACCTTCCAGCCTCCCTCAGCCGAATACTGGTTCGGCACGGACCGGTTTGGGCGTGACGTGTTCGCGCGCTCGGTTCACGCCGCTCGTCTCGACCTCACGATCGGCATCATCATCTCATTGCTTGCAATGACGGTGGGCTCGGTCATCGGGGTAATTGCTGGTTACTACGGCGGGACGACTGACGAGGTCATGATGCGTTTCACCGATGTGATCTTGGCCTTTCCTGGGTTTGTGCTGGCCTTGATCATCGTTGCGGCACTCGAGGAGACACTGATCAACGTCATCCTCGCCGTTTCGGTTGCGTTCGTGCCCTACTTCATCCGCCTGACGCGGGCTCAAGTGCTCAAGGAACGCGAGCTCGAATACGTAGACGGGGCACGACTGGCGGGAAACAGGCCATTGCGTGTGGCATTCCGCCACGTCCTGCCGAATTCGTTGGGGCCATCGGTTGTCGGTGCCACTCTGGTCACCGGCTTTGCAGTATTGACTGTCGCAGGACTTGCCTTTCTCAGCGTCGGAATCCAACCACCCACTCCCGAATGGGGGGTCATGGTGGGTGAAGGTGCCAAGGACATCATCACCGGTGAGTGGTGGACATCATTGTTTCCGGGTGGAATGATTGTCCTCGCCGTCATGGCCTTTCACTTCATCGGCGACGAATTCGGCGGGGAGACGAAGTCCTGAGCTTGCTCGAGGTCGAAGGTCTCAATGTCGGAGTCACTGGATCACCTCACCTCCTCCTGCGCGACGTCACATTCGATGTGAAAGCCGGTGAAGTACTGGGCATTGTCGGTGAGTCTGGGTCCGGCAAAACCATGGCGTCACTTGCAGTCATTGGGCTGTTGCCCAACGGCATCGAGCTCCGCGGTGGGAGCATCAAGCTCGACGGCCTGGAGTTGGCCGACGCTGAAGGAGCGTCTGAGCGAGGGTCGTCGGACATCTCGATGATCTTCCAGCAGCCACGTAGTGCTCTCAACCCCACGATGCGGGCCGGCCGGCAGGTTGCCCGGGTGCTCGAGACGAACCAGGGTCTCAGCAAGAAAGATGCCAAGACCCACGCCATCGACATGCTCCGGCGCGTCGGTATCCCCGGCGCCGATCGGGTAGCACGCGCTTATCCCCACCAGCTGTCGGGTGGAATGTGCCAGCGGGTGATGATCGCAATGGCGATGGCGTGCCGACCTCAGCTTCTAATCGCCGATGAGCCGACAACGGCCCTCGACGTGACGATCCAGGCCCAGATATTCGACTTGATTCGATCACTGGTCGACGAGATCGGATGTGGTGTGCTTTTCATCACGCACGACCTCGCCGCTGTTGCCGAGATGTGCGATCGCGTCGTAGTCATGTACGGGGGACAAATCATGGAGAGGGCCGGAATCACTGACCTCCTCGATAGTCCTGAGCATCCTTACACGCGCTACCTCCTCGAGGCTGCCGATAAGGAGGTTGATCACCGCGTCATTGATGTCGGAGTCAACTTCGCTCTCAAAGGGTGCCGCTTCTCGCATCGCTGTCCTCAAGCGCACCTTGCGTGCAACGAGCTTCCCCCGCTGTACCCAGTTGGCAACGACCACGATTCTGCTTGTTTCCTGAACAAAGAGGGACGCATTGCCGCTTCTTGAGATACGAGGCCTACACAAGGTCTTCGGCCACGGGTCCAGGGCGGTCCCCGCTTTGCGTGGAGTAGATCTCGACGTCGACCGAGGAGAAACAGTCGCTCTTGTTGGCGAGTCCGGGTGTGGCAAGACAACCCTTGGCCGCGTTGTAGTCGGACTGCAAGCCTCGACAGCCGGCGAAGTCATCTTCGATGGCCAGCCATTGGAAGATCTGTTCTCCAGCAAGGGCTTTCGCAGTCGGATTCAAATGGTCTTCCAGCATCCGGACTCGTCCCTGAATCCCCGATTTCGAGCGGGCACCATCGTTCGCGAGCCACTCCAGCTGATGAAAGGGGGCAGCCGCACCAGTATCGAGAGGAAGGTCGATGAGGTTTTGACCCTTGTGGGGTTGGGCCCGGCCTATAAGTCGCGGCGTCCCCACGAGCTCTCCGGAGGCCAGCAGCAGCGTATCGCCATGGCGAGGGCCCTCATGAGCGACCCCGAGCTCGTCGTGCTCGACGAGCCAACGTCATCGCTGGACCAGTCGATTCGCGGCCGGATCATTTCGCTATTGCGCGACATCCAGAGGGAGCGGGATGTCGCATATCTGTTCATCAGTCACGACCTCAGCACGGTGCGACGCATCGCTGACCGCGTTGCCGTCATGTACTTGGGACGCGTTGTAGAGGTCGCTGCAACAGAGACGGTGTTCGAGTCTCCGCAACACCCGTATACCAAAGCCCTCCTGTCGGCGGTGCCCTCCTTCGATCCGAGCCACCGCACGCGGCGCATCATCCTCGAAGGGGAGACCCCTAATCCGGCTGATGCTCCTGCCGGTTGCGCCTTCCAGGACCGCTGCCCCCTCGTCCACCCTCGGTGTCGGGACGAGATGCCCGAGTTGGAGGCGTTCGCCACTGGTCACCAGGTCGAGTGTTTCGCGGTGCCGACACTGGCGGTATCAGGCTGATGGACCCTGGCGTCGGCTCATCACGTCTGCCACCTCTTCCGGATCGAGGTAGGTCTTGATCGACGCCACTTTGCCACCACGCAGTTCGAATACTTCAGTGAACTCGATCGCGTACGGCTGGCCTGCCGGGTTTGTCCCGGTGCTCTCGAACTCGACAACAACCAACTCCCCGTCGGTGACGATCGTCTGGGCCTGCATCTGTTCGTCTGGCAGAGACTCGTGGAGGTGATCGAGATGTTCCCGCACCGCGTCGATGCCCGTCTTCAGGTCGTCGAGAGGACTCCAATACATGATGTCGGACCGATAGAACGTCACGAGCGCATCGACGTCGCGCGAGTTGTAGGCAGCAACGATCTGATTGATGAGCAGCCTGGCATCGTCATTGGTTCCCATCGCCTCACAGCCTCTTCTTCTTTGGTCCCAACCTATCACTCAACCCCGGGCCGTTCTCTCAGAACGAGACGAGGCGCACCACATGAGCGCTGAGCGTTCCTTGGGTCTAGTCATCGGCAGCGCTGTTGCGCCGGAGCAAGTCCCCGGCGCGGCTGCAACGGCAGAGGCGTCAGGATTTGACGAGGTTTGGTTGGCGGAGGACTTCTTCTTCACCGGAGGCATCTCCGGCGCGGCACTCGCTCTCGACGGCACTTCGCGTGTCAAGGTCGGGCTCGGCGTGGTTTCGGCGATGGCTCGTCACCCTGCCCTGCTCGCGATGGAAATCTCGACGATCTCGCGTGTGCACCACAATCGTCTGGTCGCCGGCATTGGGCTGGGCGTGCCGGCGTGGGTACGGCAGATGGGTCTCTACCCGCCGTCGACGCTGGCGGCACTACGTGAGTGTGTTACCAGCGTCAAGAGCTTGTTGCGCGGCGAGACCGTGCATCAAGACGGCCAGGTCTACACATTCGACCAGGTGACTCTGACCTACCCGGAGGAAGGTGAACCGACGCCGATTCGCATGGGGGTGTCCGGGCCAAGAATGCTCCAACTCTCGGGAGAGGTAGCCGACGGTTCGGTGCTGTCCGTCGCAGCTAGCCACGAATATGTGCGATGGGCGAAAAACCGGATCAACGAGGGGCGGGAACGGAGCGGCCGCACCGACGATCATCCGATCACCGTGTTTGCCATCTACTCCGTGGATGCAGACGGAGTCGCAGCCCGCGAGTCTGCGAAAGCAACACTCGCGTTCTATAAACAGCACGGTTCCAACGCCCTCACCGATGTGTATGGAATCTCGGACGAACTCAATGCGCTTGTCGATCCCGGTGGATACGACGCGCTGCTGGCGGGGATGCCCGACCAGTGGGTCGACGATCTGACCATCGCCGGCACGCCGGAAGAGTGCGCTGCAAAGATCAAAGGCTTCTACGACGCAGGTGCCGACTCCGTCGCCCTTTTTCCGGTCGCCACCGATCGAGTCGATGACGTTGTCCGTCTCACCGCCGACGAGGTGATGCCGTGGCTCTAGTGTCCCGCGTCGCGAATCATGTGCAGATTCAAGGTAGGTGAGTTAGTCAACCTAACGGCCGGTATGACCGGTGAATACTCTCGCGACGATGATTGAACGACCGCTGGCCGGACACCGAGCCGTCGTAACGGGCGCTTCACGCAACCTTGGCGCCGAGATCGCCCTCGGTCTGGCGGCCGCGGGAACCGCTGTCGCCGTCAACTACCGCAGTTCACGAGGCGAGGCTGAGGCCGTCGTGGCCTCTCTGCCGGACGTGGGCCACGGTCGTCATTGTGCGGTGGGCGGAGATGTCGCTGAACCGAGCGACGCCGAGCGGATAATTGCGGAGGCCACGCGAGCCGTTGGCGGGCCCATCGACATCCTCGTAAACAACGCCGGTCCCTACGCTGCCAAGCCTTTTGTCGAGTTGGAGGAAGACGAGTTTGATCGAGTTTGGAACGCCAACGCGAAAGCAACATATCTGGTGACCCGCGCTGCGGCTCCTGGGATGAAAGATCATGGTTGGGGACGCATCATCAACCTCTCCGCATCCTCTGCGTACGTTCGCAATCGATCGGTCTACACCCTGGCCAAGGCAGCGATCAATACTCTCACTGAGGAACTGGCTCTGGAGTTGGCCCCGGAGATCCTGGTCAACGCCATCGCTCCCGGTCAGATCTACGAAAGTCTCGAAGAACTCGAGGAAAAGGTTCCCGAGTGGGCTGAGAAAGTGTTGAGCTCAACACCACGGGGACGTCTCGTTACCCGGCAAGAGCTCGCCGACGTTGTTGTGTTGCTGTGCAGTCCGCTGTTCGACTCGGTCACCGGTGTAACGGTCCCGGTCGATGGCGGGCTGCGTCTCAACACGTTCTAGCTGTAATTGAGAGTGAGCCGGCCCCTAGGAGGGCATATGGGAAGTGAAGAGACTCGGCGGGTGATCGACGACCTCTACGACGCCTATCTAGCTGGCAATCCCGCGGGGATACTGGCGACATTCAGCGACGACATCGCGTTTCGGTTCTTAGGGCAGGTCGAGGGGCAAGGCATCGACGAGGCGCGGCGCTTCTTCGCTCACTCGGCGGGGTTGCTCACCGACCTCGACTTTCGGATCCAGCGCAAGGTCATCGACGGCGATCATGCCGCGGTGACCTGGACCGAGACGGCTCGCACCACGGCAGGGGCTCCCTGGAAGAACCACGGTGTCGATGTTTTTGAGGTCAGCAACGGCAGGATCGTCTCGCTTCACGAGAACAACGATGTGCGCCTCGTTCACGAGCACTTCGAAAAGTACGACTCAGGACGCTAGAAGGCCGGCCGGTAATCCAGGTCGATGCCAAACGAGCGCGGACCAACGACTGCGAGTGCCTCCTCAGTGGCGAGAAGGTCTGGGCGCTCGAGGATGAGGACGTCGGCGCGAAAGCCGTACCGGATCAGCTCGGTTGTGATCGGCTCCCCGGTTTCGGTGGTCACGAGGCTGATCAGATCAGGAACAGTCACCTTTGGCTCATCGTCTTCCCAGATCACCAGGTTTTCGTTCTGGAACTCGATCCGGATCGAGCGCCCGGCGTCCTCACCCACTCCTTCAAGGACCACATGACCGCGGGCAAACCCCTTGGCGGGGCGCCGGTGGACGTCGGTCACCTTGCCCCTCAAGTAGCGCCTTCCTCCGGCGACGGCGATGACAGCGGCTGAAGGATCGCTCTTTGTGTCCCGCGCGTGTAACACGGCTCGGCCGATTGATCGGGCCTGCTGGAGCGTGTTTGGAATGATCGACCTTTTGCAGAACGCCCCGCTCATGACGGCGGTGGCGAGACCGGCGTGGCCCCCCATCTCGATGGTCACAGCGCGGGCGATACGCTCGAGCCACCGGGCGTCGACAATCTCCGAGAGAACGACCACGTTGCCACGCTCGTCAGCTAAGGCCGAAGGCGCGGGACTGCCGCCGTAGATGAGATAGGTGATCATCTGTAGCTCGGGGAAGGCCCGGCCCATGCCGTCACCATCCACTAACGGGATTCCCATCCGTGCCGACACGATCATCGGTGTCATCGAGTTGCCACCGCCCATCTCGAACGGAGCGATTGCATCGAACTTCTGTCCCAGGTGCTCTTCGAGCGCGTGTGCTGCCGCTGTCTCTTCGCCACCTTGCGCGATCTTCTCGTATCCGACCACCGGAGAACCCATCCCACCAACGACGACCAGTTTGTCGTCGTCTTCGATCTCCTCGGGATCGATCACTTTCACGGTGGCTCCTCCGCGGAGCTCCTCGCGTACTCTCAGGTAACCTAGATAAGGGTTTCCGCCGCCTCCTGTGCCCAAGATCCCCGCTCCCAAGGACACAGGGAGCAGATCGGCTTCGACGACTTCCCACACGAACAGAATCCTCCAGGGCTCGGGTTGGCCAGGCCAGGATCGGCCCAGTCGCGACCCGATGTTATAAGATAGCCGTGGCACCTTGCGATGCCCAAGGGACGACACGCCAGGATAAGGGAGCGCTGGACAGATATGCAGTTTCGCCGAGCCCAAACCCTGGACGAGGCACTCGACGTCTTGGGCGAACTAGGCAAGGATGCGTGCATACTCGCTGGTGGGACCGACGTAGTGATTCAGTACTTGAACGGTGAGATCGCGCCGGAGACCCTCGTCCATATCGAAGGCATTGGAGACTTTGCAAACGTCTCTCTCAATCATCGAACCACGCTCGGTCCGCTTGTAACACACCGCGCCCTCGCCACGGATGAGGCCCTCGGAACGGCTCACCCGGCACTGGCCGCTTCTGCTCGAACGGTGGGCGGTTGGCAAACACAGGCAGTGGGAACCATCGGCGGGAACATCTGCAATGCATCGCCGGCGGCAGACACCGCTCCGCCACTGCTCGTAGCCGATGCGCATGTCACGCTGGCCTCTCATCGCGGAAGACGGCGACTGGCACTGACGGACTTCTTTCTCGACCGTCGCCAAACGGTGATGGATCCGGACGAGATGCTTACCGAAATCGATCTCGACCCATTGCCTGCCGGAGCCGGCGAGGCCTACCTCAAGCTCGGCAGGCGTGGAGCCATGGAAGTGGCCCTTGTCGGCATGGCAGTACGGATCGGGTTCGCCGCTGACGGCACGGTCGATTCGGCTCGTATCGCCCTTTGTTCTGTCGCTCCGACACCGCGGCGGGTACCAGAGGCGGAGGAGGCGTTGATCGGCTCACGGCTGAACGCCTCTGTGCTCGACGCCGCAGGTGAGGCGTTGCGTACCGCGGCCTGCCCGATCGATGATGCTCGGGCCTCCGCCTCCTACCGCATGCGCACCTTGCGGGGCTTGCTCGAGCGGGCTGCAATTCAGTGCCGGGAAGCGGTGACGTTGTGACGGTCAACGGTGTTGCAGTGGCGTTCAGCGTCAACGGGGTCGCCCATCGCCTCGAGGTTGGGCCCGGGGAGACCCTCTTGCACACTTTGCGAGAGCGACTGCGCCTGACCGGCACCAAGGAGGGTTGTGTCGAAGGGGAGTGCGGCGCCTGCACAGTCCTCATCGACGACAAGCCTGCGGACTCCTGCATATTCATCACCGCCGCACTCGAAGGACGACGGGTACGGACCGTCGAGGGGCTGTCCGGAGACGGCGCCCTAGGACCCCTCCAGCAGGCCTTCATCGACTACGGCTCGACCCAGTGCGGCTTCTGCACTCCGGGCTTCCTGATGACGCTCACGGCGTTGCTCGAAGAGAATCCGTCTCCTTCCCCCTCGGAGGTGAGGCAGGCTCTCGACGGCAACATCTGCCGCTGCACCGGCTACCGCCAGATCATCGAAGCGGTCGCGTCGGGGATCGAGAATGGAGGCCGCCCATGACCATGACCGTTGGAACGAGCGTCCCGAGAAGCGACGGTGAAGCCAAAGTGCGCGGCGACGCCGTGTTCGGTGTCGACTTCTCCCTACCCGGAATGGTCTATGCACAGCTTCTCCGCTCACCAGTGGCAGCAGGCCGGCTCGTGTCGATTTCGGTCGACACTGCAGCGTCAATGGATGGCGTGCACGCTGTTGTCACCGGCGCAGACGCGCCAAACGATCGCAGCGGCATCGTTCTGCTCGACATGCCACTCTTCGCCACCGATTACATAACCCACGAGGGAGAGCCGTTGGCCGCGGTGGTAGCCGAATCGCCAGAGATCGCCAAGGCCGCTCTCGGGACCATCGAGTTCGAGATCGAGGAACAGGAGCCGGTGGCGACTCCGGAGCAGGCCCTGCGGTCGGGCGCCAGGCTCGTACATCCGGATTGGGCCACATTCGCCACCGTGGGCGATGTCGAGTGGCCTCGAAGCGGCAACATCGTTAGTGAGACCGTGGCGGATCCTGGCGATGTGGATTCAGCGTTCGAGACCGCCGATCTCGTGGTGGAGGACGTTTATCGCACTCCCCGGCAATACCAGGCCTACCTCGAGCCGAAGATGGCCTTGGCCACATATGAGGCCGGCCGGTTCACCGTCCATGTGTCGCATCAGTTCCCTTTCAACGTGCGCGATCGCGTAGCTCAGATACTCGGTGTCCCCAAGTCCGCGGTGCGCGTGATCGGACATCACATCGGTGGCGGTTTCGGTGCCAAGCTCGACATCGGTCTCGAGGCCTACGCGGCGTTTCTGGCCCGCCGGACCAGGCGGCCGGTCAAGATGGTGAACACGCGTCAGGAGGATCTTCTCACCGCTCCCTGTCGCGAGAACGCCGTGGTGAAGATCCGTTCTGCACTTGACGATGAAGGGAAGATCCTGGCCCAAGATGTCGACGTCGTCTTCGACAGTGGTGCCTACGCCATCGATGCGCCGTACTTGACCAGCATTCCGATGTTTGTCTTCGGTTCGGTGTATCGGGTGGGCACAGCCCGCGTGGTCACCCGGGCGGTCTACACGAACACCTCGCCCACAGGCGCATTTCGAGGCGTGAGCGGCCCTTACCTGGTGTTCGCGCTCGAGAGGCACATGGATCACATCGCCAACGAGCTGGGGGTGAACCGACGCGAATACCGGCTACAAGTGTTGATGGACGACGGCGACGAGATGCTCAACGGCCAGGTCCTCAGCGACGCCTCGATTCTCCGGGAAACTTTCGAAGTACTCGAAGAGAGGGTGCCGTGGGCTCAGTTGGGGAAGGGCCCTCATCGAGGGGTGGGCATGGCAGCTGCTGTGTGGCTCACCAACCCCGCACCTGGGCAGGCCACAGTCAAGCTCAACGAGGACGGCACGTTGGGCGTCATAACTGCCGCGACTGACAACGGATCCGGCGCCGTGACGATGGGGGTACGACAGATCGCGGCAGAAGGTCTCGGCTTGTCCGCCGATCAGGTCGTTGTCACCATGCCCGATACCGATGCTGCCGGGTACGACGCCGGCTCCCAGGGAAGCCGCACAACGCATGTGGTCGGCCGGGCAGTGTTCGAAGCTACCGTCGAGGTCAAGCAGCGCGTGCTGAAAACTGCCGCAACGATGCTCGAGGCGGCTGAAGAGGATCTCGTGGTTTCTCACGGTGTTGTTCATGTAACAGGTGATCCATCATCACGGGTGACCCTCGCCAAGGTGGCAACGACGGCGATGTTCGTCGAGGGCCCGATTGCCGCTACCGGCTCGTACACAACGCCGACCCCTGCCTTCAACCCGACCTGCGCCACAGGGATGCTGCTCCCGACCTGGCCAACTCCCACCTACCACCTCCACATTGCGGAGGTGGAAGTAGATCCGGTAACTGGGAAGATCACCGTCCTCCGATATCTAGTAGCCCAAGAGATCGGCAAGACCATTAATCCTGTGGGCGTCGCTGGTCAGATCCAGGGTGCCGTCACCCAAGGCCTGGGGTATGCACTGTGGGAACGGCTGGACATCGAAGCGGGCAAGTATGTGCAGCGGTCACTGGAGACCTACGGACTGCCACTGGCCGTTGATGTCCCCGACGTCGAGGCAGTGCTCCTCCATCACGAGGCCGCCACCGGGCCCTACGGCGCCAAAGGAGTAGCCGAACCGCCAATCGTGCCCGTGGCCGCGGCGATCGCCAACGCGGTGGCTGACGCGATCGGCCGGCCAATCGACCAAATCCCCATCACACCCGAAGCGGTCCTCGATGCCCTCGAGGGCTAACGGCAGTCGGCCTACGGAGTCGTTGTGCGGGTAGGAGTTGACGTCGGTGGCACCAACACCGATGCGGTGGCCATCGTGGAGCGGTCGGTGCTGGGCACGGTCAAGTCGCCGACCACACCGGACGTGACCACTGGCATCGTGACTGCGCTGCGGTCGCTTGTAAACGAAGGAACATTGGTGCCCGCTGAGGTGACGAGCGTCATGATCGGGACCACGCACTTCACCAACGCCGTAGTCGAGGCGAAGCGCCTGGTACCGACGGCCGCCGTGCGTCTGGGTCTGCCTGCCACTGCGGCGCTGCCGCCTTTGGTTGACTGGCCCGACCGGCTACGACAGGCCATCGGAAACCACGTGTATCTGTGCCACGGCGGTCACGAATTCGATGGTCGAGAGATCAGCGCGCTCGATCACGATGAGTTGAAGCGGGTTGCCTCGACAACGGCAGCCAATGGGGTCCGCTCCATGGCCATCACGTCAGTGTTCTCCCCGGTCAACGGCGAATTCGAAAGGGAAGCGGCCGAAGTCATACGCTCCGAGGTTCCCGATATGGTCATCAGCCTGTCACAGGCAATCGGCCGAATCGGGCTGCTTGAGCGGGAGAACGCCACGATCATGAACGCATGTCTGCGACCACTTGCCGTGCGTATCGTTGAAGCGTTCCAATCCGCGCTCGAAGAACTGAGCATCGACGCTCCGCTCTACATCAGCCAAAACGACGGCACGCTGATGAATGCCGACTACACCAAGCAATACCCTGTGGCTACCTTCGCATCGGGACCCACGAACTCGATGCGGGGAGCTGCATTTCTAAGCGATGTGAGCAAAGCGGCGGTCGTCGATGTTGGCGGGACGACGGCTGACATCGGCATGCTGGTGAGCGGGTTCCCAAGGGAGGCGTCGGTCGGAGTGGAGATCGGGGGAGTACGCACCAATTTCCGCATGCCCGACGTTCTCTCGCTGGGTATTGGGGGTGGCAGCCTCGTGCAAGGTGAACCCGGTCAGATAGAGGTCGGCCCCGACAGCGTTGGATACGACCTTTTGTCGCGGGCGCGGGTGTTTGGCGGCGACACCCTCACAGCGACCGACGTGGCTGTTGCGGCGGGGATGGCCGACATCGGTGACGCGAGCCTGGTTGAGGACCTCGACAGTGATCTAGTGCATTCGGCCGTGGGCCGTATCCAGCAATCTGTTTCCGACGCCGTCGACCGGATGAAGACCTCTTCAGATCCCGTCCCGTTGATCGTTGTTGGGGGCGGTGGCGTGCTGTTGGAGGACCATCTCACATGCGCATCGGTCGTGATTCGTCCCGAGCACTTCCCGGTGGCTAACGCTGTTGGCGCTGCGATCGCGCAGATCGGCGGCGAGACCGACCGGATCTATGCCATCGCCGATGGGGGCCGCTCTGCGGCCCTCGATCAAGCCAAGGAAGAGGCAATACATCTGGCCATAGAGGCTGGAGCCGATCCGACATCGGTCGAGATCGTCGAGGTGGAGGAGGTGCCGCTGGCGTACCTCCCCAGCAACGCCATTCGGATCAGGGTCAAGGCCGTTGGAGATCTGGAGCACGGAAGGCTGAGGGAGGAACCATGAGAGAAGGGCACTACCTGGAGGGCCACACGGCTCTCGTGACAGCTTCATCGCGGAACCTGGGAGCGAGCATAGCCAGAGCGCTGGCGAATGCCGGTGCCGACGTGGTGGTCACCTACTACAAGTCAAGGGACGCCGCCGAAACGCTGATTGCGGGGCTCCCGGCAGGGAACCACGCAGCCGTGCCTGGCGACACGTCACACGAAGACGGGATCCGGGCCATGGTCGATGCTGCCGTTACTGCGGCACCCGGACCCATCGACCTCCTGATCAACAACTCTGGGCCGTTCGCGATGGACCCCTTTGTTGATCTCGACCCATCCGAATGGGACCGAATCTGGACCGCAAATGTGAAGGCTGCCTACCTAGCGAGCCGGCTACTGGTTCCGACAATGAAGGGTTGGGGGCGTATCGTCAACATCTCGGCGGGTTCGGCATACCTGAGGAACCATTCGATTTACAGCCTCGTCAAAGATGCTCTGATCACCTTCACCGAGGCGCTCGCTGTGGAGGTTGCTCCGGACGTGAATGTGAACTGTGTGGCTCCCGGTCAGATTGCAGAATCGGCCGACGACGTTGCGGAGTTCGACCCGTCCTTCGTGGAGCGGGCGACCAACGCCACACCACTAGGCCGGCTCGTCACTCGGGACGAAGTTGCCGGCATAGTTACCGAACTATGTGGTCCTCGCTTCGATGCGGTGACCGGCGTGACGATACCGATCGACGGCGGCTGGCGACTCCGTGCCTTCTAATAGCACTCGTGCATGCAACCACCACGGCGAGGTCGGGATGGCCGTCAAACCGACCTCATTCGGCGGCGTCACTGTGTTTGTTGGTGTTTGAACCGATGCATTGCACGATCGGCCGTGTCTTCGAGATCCGATTGAAGGGCTTCGACGGCGGACTCGATTCGGCCGTCGGCTAAAGCATCGAGCATCCGAAGGTGCTCACCCCCTAAATCTCCGCCGGACGGCACTGGTGTGCCAAGCCGGCGGTATCGTTCGGTGTGCGCCCAGAGCAGTCTGATCAGATAACCGAGCCACTCCGACTCGGCTCGATCGTATATCAGGAAGTGAAGCTCGCGATGCAGTTCGGCGCTGCGCCTTGGATCGTGGTCGTAAGCCTGCACCATGGAGTCGACAACCTCTCGGGCCTCAACGATGTCCTCAGCGGACAGCTTGGGAAATGCCAGCCGCAGCGCTTGGGCTTCGAGAGAGGTCCTTACCCGGTAGCTGTCATAGAGATCCTCGACTGACAGCTCGGCCACTCGAGCGCCTTTGTTCGGAGTCGTCTCGACGAGTCGCTCGACTTCGAGTTTGCGAATGGCCTCGCGTACGGGGATGAAGGAGACACCGAGGTCCGAGGCCAGTTCATGAAGTCGTAGCGGCGCCCCCGCCTTCTGTCGCCCATCTACGATCGCTTCACGCAACTCGGCGTAGACACGGTCCACGAGCGAAACCGGCGCATCAACTTCGGTATCAGCCATGGTCTCGGCACCTTTGACACGTGTTTTGCACCGGCACGATAGCCCCGCCGATTCCGGATGGCTCGCAAAGGCCCGGACCAGTGAGTAAACCGTTCTTCGAGGTTCGCCGCATAAGTTATAATATCATGGGATAGAGGCAGTCCCTTACCTGGAGCTACCAATAGGCCGAGATGCGGACCTCGTCAGCAACAACACATTGCGCTCAGCCGCTGTTGACTGGGGAGGAAGATCTGATCCTGATTGGAGTACCGAGCTCGTACCTGGCCCGGAGGGGCGGTGCGAAAGCCGGTTGGTTCGCGGAAGGGCTCTGTTGAGCCTCGACGTTGTCACATTTGGAGAAGCAATGTTGCGCCTGTCTGTGCCGACGGGTGAGCGAATCGAGACCAGCCATCGGTACTTCGTCTCGGTGGCGGGTTCGGAGTTCAATGTCGCCGTCGCACTTGCGCGGATGGGGCGTTCGGTCACATGGATGTCCCGTCTTCCTGACAGCAGTCTTGGTCGGCGAGTGATCGGAGAACTCGAGCGGCACGGCGTGGACGCATCTCACGTCACCTGGGCTCCCGGGGAACGGCTCGGTGCCTATTTCGTCGAGTTGAGCCCTCCTCCACGGCCTGTTGAGGTCACATATGATCGACAGAACTCTTCGGCATCTGCGATGGAGGCTCGTGATATCAACTGGGCCGCAGTCGAGGCGGCGTCGGTGCTGTTCGTCTCGGGAATCACTCCTGCCATTTCAGATACGTGCCGTGAGCTCACGCAGGAGGTCGTTACACGAGCGGCGGCGGCGGGCGCCAAGGTCATAGTCGACGTCAACTACAGATCGCGTCTGTGGTCCGCGAACGATGCGCGCGATAGCCTCCAGCCCCTCTGCAGCCTGGCTTCTCTGGTGATCCTCACCCAGAGCGACGCTCGGACAGTGTTCGACCTCGAAGACGAGCCGTGTGATGCTTTGGCCGAGCTCATCGGTGTTCTGGGGACATCGATGGTCGTCATGACTCTGGGGTCCGAAGGCGCCGCATGGATTGAAGACGGGTCCTGCCAACGATCCGCCGCCTTCGACACAGAGATTGTGGACCGGGTCGGGGCAGGCGACGCATTCGCGGCCGGGGTCATCACCGGGTTTCTGGACGGAGACCTCACGGAAGGAGTTCAGCGTGGGCTTGCCATGGCGGCGCTGACTCTTGGCTTGTACGGAGACCTGTTTGTCGCAGGACCGCGTGACGTCGACACCATCCGGAGTGGCACAGCTCCGGAAGTGGAACGATGAAACCGCTTGCTGCCGGGGTGTCTGCGATGTCTCGGTCAGGGATTCGCGAGATCATGGATATCGCATGGTCCATACCGGGAACCCTTCATCTCGAAGTCGGAGAACCGAACTTCGACACACCCCTTCACGTGATCCGTGCCGCTGCCTCCGCGGCCGAGTCGGGTCATACGAAATACACGCCGAACCGGGGAACTCCGGAGCTTCGTGTGGCAATCTGTGAGAAACTCGAGCAGCGGAATGGGCTGGACGTCACAACCGACCAGATTGTGGTCGCGAGCGGAGCTACCAACGCGATTCTGCTCACATACCTCGCCCTACTCGATCCGGATGACGCGGTGCTGGTGCCTGACCCTGGCTGGCCGAATTTCACCATGGCCGCCACCGCCATGGGGGCCAGAACCGTCGGTTATCCACTTCTGGCTGGGAATGGCTTCCTGCCCGACCTCGAAGCCCTTGATCGCCTGTGCCGGACCACGCCGCGCTCCAAAATACTGGTCATCAACACTCCCTCCAACCCAACCGGCGCCGTGTTCAACGCCGAAACACTGGAGCAGATGATCAGAATCGCATCGGGCTACGACATGTACGTCCTGTCCGACGAGTGTTACGAAGAGATTCTTTTCGATGGGGAACACGTCAGCGCGGCGCGCTTCGATGACAGCGGGCGTGTCATAAGCATCTTCAGCATGTCGAAGACCTACGCGATGACTGGCTGGCGACTTGGGTATCTGGCAGCCTCATCGGAGCTGGCAGACGCCCTTGCAAAGACCCAAGAGATCGTTACGGCCTGCGCTTCGAGCGTGTCGCAAAAGGCCGCAGAGGCAGCCTTGGGGGGCCCTCAGGAGTTGGTAGGCGAGAGACAACTGGCATATCGGCGACGGCGCGATCTGGCTGTGCGCCTTCTCGACTCTGAAGGGCTGCTCATAACCGAGCCAAAGGGCGCCTTCTACATCATGGCGAACATAGCCTCATGCGGTATCGACTCCTACGACTTCTGCATGCGTCTGGTTGACGAATACCACGTGGCAGTTGCTCCAGGAGACGCCTTCGGGAGCCGTTCCAACGGGATGGTCCGAGTCTCACTGGCCGCTGACGACAGCACCATTGCCGAAGGAATCGGCAGATTGGCCAAAGCGGTGAAGAACTGGTCATGACTTACCGCCCTGGCGAAAAGGCACCCGGCGCGCCAATCGCCGAAGACGTGTTGAGTGGCAAGGGCGAGACATTCGCATGGAAACTCCAACTCTCCTACGGGTGCTTTGCTGTAGTAAATGATCTTCGGATGTGCTTGGAGCATCACACATGAGATCGGTCGGTAGAGCCGAGATGGGCGACATCTGTCTTGGAGGAGGAGTCCTGGGCTCCGGAGGCGGTGGTTCGGTTCAAGAGGGGCGGATGATCATCGATCGGATCTTGAGCTCTGGTCCGAGTGTCGATTTGTCTTCGGTTGATGAGGTGAACGATCAAGCTTGGGGAGCCGCTGTCGCCGGCATGGGCTCTCCCGCCGCGTCAAAAGACCAACCGAGGACGAACTCGCCGAAATGGGCTCTCGAAGCCCTTGCTGGAGCTTTGGGATTCCACGCTGACTTCGTCGTTCCGTTCGAGGTGGGCGCCGGCAACAGTCTTACGCCGATGCAGGCTGCCATCCAACAGGGGATACCCGTTGTCGATGCCGACCCAATCGGGCGTGCGGTACCGCAGATTCACATGACAACGTTTCATCTCGGTGGGATCTCCCTTTCACCGCTGGCTTTGGCAACCGAGGATGGGACAACTGCCGTAATCCGCTCGGAGGACGCTCATGACATGGAGCGGGTGGCCCGGGCCATCACGTCGGAGTTTGGTGGAGTCGCCGCGATTGCGTGTTACGCGTTGCAGGGCAGAGACTTGAAGCGATCCGTCATTCCCAACACGATCACTCTCTCCGAGTCCATCGGCGCCGCGATCCGCCAGTCTCAGGACGCAGGCAGCGACGTTGCCACAACGCTGGTCGAGCAGTTCAACGGTCACATACTTGGCAGAGGAACCGTCGCCTCCGTTTCTTCGGAGACACGGGGAGGCTTTGATTTTGGCATCGTAAGTGTTTCGGGCTCTCGCCCGCTCACGGTCACTTTTCAGAACGAGAACATGGCCGCGTCTTCTGACGGAAGGGTTCTTGCCACGGCTCCAGATTTGATCTGTGCCGTCGACGATACGGGCACCCCAGTGACCAATGCAGACATCGCGGAGGGAATGAAAGTTGCCTATGTCGGCTTTCAGGCCAACCCAGCTTTCAGGACGCCAGAGGCCGTTTCCCTGTTCTCCAGCGTTCTCAGCGCCCTCGGTCACGAGAGGGAGTTCGTTCCGATCGAACAAGCAATGAGCTAGTCCGGTCGCGCCATCAACCGGTGACCTCGGAGTTGTGGTGCATGAGACACTGCCACCGGTGGTCCCTCCACAGCCAGACGCCAGTGAACCGGAGTTCGAGCACGTCACCGGACGGAACAAATACCTGATACCCGCCGAACACCAGGGCGACATCCACGTAGCGTCGCGCCTCAATCGCGTTGGGACCGACAAAGACGGCCGATTCGGCGATGCCGGCCACCAAATCGAGATACTCGGCCTTAGCGCGCACGACGCCGTCATAGTTGGTGTACGTCCACTCGTCGGCGAGCATTGAGTCCAGCGGCCCAATCCCTTCGCTGCCGAGGGCATCGAACCAATCTCGATAGCAGTTGGTCAGATAGTCGATCAGGTCATCAGGCATCCGTCCCTCCTCTGGGCCGATGCTATTCGCTTCGTCACGGCGGAGCACCCACTAGCTCTGAGACCAGCGAACCCAGATTCACGTCCGTCCGTGGCCAGATAATGCTCGATCGTCAACCCCAGCGCTGCTATCGACGAAATCACTGTCCCGCGCAATCAACAAACAGATCGGGCGGTGCACTGGATTGGTTGGTCGCGAAGTTCCACAGACCGACCGTGCGGTTGAGAAGTGTCGCAGACTCCTACGGCCAGATACCGCGTTGTTCCATCGCCCGCCGGCAGCGCCGCACGGCGAACACGTGAGCGGCGGTCCGCATGGTCGGATGGGCCAAGGGCGGAGCGTCCGGTTGCACTTTGGCCCACGCCTCCTGATAGTCCTCGAGCCGATCGACGAGCTCAGCACGGTTCGTGACCATGGCGTCAGCGGCTAGGAGCATCGTGGTGCGGAGACGGTCCTGCACTTCGGCCTCGCCCCACTGCTCGTTGGCCAGGTTCTGCACCCACTCAAAGTAGGAGACCACCACTCCGCCGGCGGCGCTGAGTATGTCCGGCACCACCGGGATGCCCCGATCACCGAGGATGTCGTCCGCTTCAGGCGTGATCGGCCCATTGGCCGCCTCGACGACGACCTTGGCCTCGATCTGGGTGGCGTTCGCAGTGGTGATCTGGGTCTGCAACGCCGCGGGGATCAAGAGGTCGCAGGGAACTTCGAGCACTTCTCTGTGATCAAGCGGTTTGGTGCCCGGCGTCTCGATCACCGATCCGGTCTCATCTTTTTGAAGCTCCACCTGTGCCAAATCCAGCCCGTCAGGGTCGTGGATCCCACCCTGGCTGTCGCTGACCGCGATGATTCGTGCACCCGCCTTGTTGAAGATACGGGCAGCGTTGCGGCCGACATTCCCGAATCCTTGAATGGCCACCGTCAGGCCTGCCAAGCCCTCCAAGCTCTGAAGCACGCCTGTGGAGACGAGATGCTCAAAGACGTAGAACATGCCTTGAGCGGTGGCGGTCTCCCGTCCGACCGAACCTCCAAGGTCGAGCGGCTTGCCGGTGACCACCGGGAGGTTGTTCTGGCCGGGATGCATCATTGAGTAGGTGTCGTAGACCCAGGCCATCGTTTGCGAATCGGTGTAGAGATCCGGTGCGGGAATGTCCGTATGCGGTCCCAGGTCGTCTCCGAGGGCAGCGATGAACCGCCGAGTGATCCGCCGTTTCTCCGGCTCCGAAAGGGTCTTGGGATCGCAGGCCACCCCGCCCTTTGCACCGCCGAAGGGGATGTCGGTGAGGGCGCACTTCCACGTCATCCATGTGGCGAGCGCCTTGATCTCGTTTTCGTCGACGTCCGGATGAAAGCGGATACCTCCTTTGCCGGGGCCGCGCACGTTGTTGTGAAGCACCCGATAACCCTCGAAGTTGTGCACGAAGCCGTCGTCGAGGACCACCGGCAGGGTCAGCTTGATGGTCCGCTCCGTCTTGAAAAGCATCTCGGCCATTCCCCGCCAGCCTTTGAGGGGATGCACGAAGGGAACCGCTCGATCGAATTGGCGGCGTGCGATGTGAAAGAGATCGAGATCTTCGCTAGGCGTGCCCATCTGACTCCTCTGCGGTTCCTTCCCATCTTTGAGGGTATGTCGCCCCGGGGAAGGGGCGTTGGACCCTTTTCCCGGGTCGAAGGGCCTGCCGTTACAAACCGCTGCTCGCCCCAAGGCAATCCTACGACCGAGACACGTGAAGCGACCCCTAGTGGTCCGTCGCCCAAATAGCTACGCGGTCTCACCGGCCCTCGACGCCCCTGGCGGCGTCCTCCGCCTCGACGCAGCTTCGGCTGCGCCTTCGTTGTGCGTCCTGGCCAGATGACGCCGATGACTCGGCGACACCGCGGCATCAATTGAGCGACACACCACTAGGAGTTCAAGCAGGTCACCGAGTTGGTCCAAGGCGAATTCCACCGCGTCGTCTTCGGTCATGGCAGCACCCGCATTCCAGACCTGCTGATAGGTCGTCTCGTCTTTGAACCAGAGGCAGAGGGTGAGGTCGCACAAAGGTGACCTTTTCCTCTTTTCTTCTCTAGGAGCGCGACGAGATACTTATGGAATAAGGAGGTGACCTATGTCCATCCAGCCAGACAGCCCAATCCTCTTCGACATACCGGAGGGGGTTCCGTCCGATGCCGACTTCTTGGAACGACTCGGTCACGAAGTGCTGGTTTGTCACGGGCCGGCAGCGATGACTCTTTGTCCCATACTCAAAGGAGAGGGCTGTCCGATAGTCGAGGGCGCCCATGGAATCGTGTTCCAGTTGGACCTAGACATTCTCCAACACCGAGCCATTCTCGCTCGTTACAAAGAGGTCCTTCGTGAAGACGTCCCAATCTGGGTCATTGCCCGTCAGGAGCAGGCCACTCGTTACACAGACCTTCTTGCCGGCGTGAAGGTCCTGACTCACTCCCCGTTCGTAGGTGACCTCGACGGCCTGGCGGCCGAAGTCGAGGCCGCCGACAGGACCTAGCTACTTCGAGATTGCCAACCGTAAGAGCGAAAGGCCATATGGCGGAAAACAGCGGAGTGTCAAGAGGGCTTCGGGCGGCGGTCCGAGGCGCGTGGACCGAACTCGGTCCCGTGGGTAGGCCCGTTCTCATCGCCCTGGGAATGTCGGCGGTAGTTGCGTTGATGCTTGGCATCTTCATCCCTCGCCAAGTTGAGCAACATCTGATCGATGGTGAGTTCCGGTCATTGACCCGGATAGCTGGTGATCTTGCCGATCAGGGGATGATTCCTCCCGATACCGACGACCCGGAAGCAATGGCCGCTCTCGACCGGGCGATACGTGGGAGCCTGATTGGTTCGGACATAGTGCGGGTGAAGATTTGGTTGCCTGACGGCACGATTGCCTATTCAGATGAGCCCGAGCTGATCGGCAGAAACTTCCCACTGTCAGACGACGTCAAAGATGTGTTCAACGGACGGCTGCACGATGAGTTCGTGGATGTCTCTGATCCCGAGAACGTCTACGAACGAGACCTGCCGCCGCTCCGCGAGTTCTACGTCCCTGTCACAGGAGACTCCGGATCGGTGGTCATTTTCGGGGCATATCACCTTGCCGAACAGATCGAAACAACCGTTGGGAACATCCAGCGGTACGTCTGGACCAGCATCACCGTCGGGATCGGTCTACTTGCGATTTTCATAGCCATCCTCATCGTCGTGAACGGCCGGGAAATCACGCATCGACGACGACTCGCCGAGAAGCTCTTCGGCGATCTCGTGCGCGCTCAGGCTGATGAGCACACCAGGATCATCGGTGCCCTGCACGACGATATCGGCCAATCTCTCTACCGCGTTCACTACGGACTCGAGGACCTCCGCTCACGTGTCGCGTTCGACTCCCCTATTGCCGAGGACTTGGATTACCTAGGGACGCTCGTGGGCAGCATCGACGGATCCTTGAGAGCGGAACTCCGCCTGCTTCGATATGGAACTGGGGAAGAGCTTGCCCTCGGACCTGCTCTCGACGAGCTGGCTGAAGTCACGGAGATGGAATCAGAATTGTCTGTGGCGGTGAGAGTGGACAAAGACTGCGATCTGTCCCCGACGGCCCGAGTCGCACTGTTTCGCGCCGCCCGCGAGGCTGTGACGAACACCCGGAAGCACGCGGTCGCGAGCTCGGTGGAGATACGTGTCTATCGAGAGGGCACGGACGTCAGACTGGATGTCTTCGATGACGGAGTTGGCATTATCGAGGATGAAGGCCTCGGCCTGACCACAACCCGGGAGCGCCTGGAAGCCATTGGAGGAGGTCTTCGGGTGAGGACCCCACGCGCGGGTGGCACCCTGTTCGCGGCGTGGATGCCAGTAGACGAAGGTGTGGTGGAACGATGAAGGTCATCATCGCCGATGATCATCGAATTGTGCGCGAGGGCATTGCCACGCTTCTTGCCTCTGAAAGCGGTATCGAGCTCGTCGGCGAAGCATCAACCGGGGACCAACTCCTGGAACTGCTTGAGACCACCGAAGTCGATGTTGTGCTTCTAGACATGCGCATGCCGGATAAGGGTGGTCTCGAGGTCCTCGAGGAACTTCGCGACCGAGAGCGGGTGCCTCGCTTCATTGTCCTTTCGATGCATGACGATACGTCGTATGTAAAGAGGGCAATCGAACTGGGAGCGTCCGCCTACCTGCTCAAGTCGGTGGGCAAAGACGAGCTGATCCGAGCTTTGGGAGTCGTTGCCGGAGGTGGTTCGTATATCCAGGGTGAGATAGCCGCTCCCCTCATCGCCCGGATGGTCGACCCGAGTGATGCGGGCCCGGTCGGCGAGCTGAGTCCCCGCGAGGTCGACACCCTCGGCATGCTTGCCGAGGGTCTTGACAACCGGGCGATTGCCGAGCGCATTGGCTTGTCTGAGGCCGCAGTGAAAGCCCAACTTCGAACCATCTACTCCCGACTCGACGTCACGCGGCGATCCGAGGCGGTGGCCGTTGCGCTTCGCCTCGGAATTATCACGTAGGCACTCAGCGGCAATAGGGCCGAAAGACCCTACGCGGGGACCGAGCGGCTACACCTGACACTCTCCAAAGGATCGTCGGCAAGGTCAGTTTGCCGGTGACCAGGAACCGAACACCCCAATACGTTGATCGGTAGATGACTATTCCCGTCGCGCTTCGTGGCGGGCAGATCACCAGGAGGTGGATCATGAGAGCCAGATGGCTGCCGATCATCGGAGTTCTTGCCCTGATTGTTGCTTCGTGCAACAGCGGCGACTCGATCGATACGACGACGACGGCGACCGCCGTTCCGACCACCATTGTGACGAACGTGACGGATGCGCCGGCGACAACGCAACCCGCTGACACAACGGACACAACAGAAGAGGCTCCTTCTTCGGAGCCGGCGTTGCGTTCGTTGGTTGCTCCGGTTGCGACGATCACTGTGGATGGTGATCCGTCGGATTGGGGTGTTGTCCCGGGTTTGGCTTTGACGTTGGAGCCGATCATCGCCGAGATGGATGAGGGCCTCGAGAACAAGGATGTCACTTTCAAGATGGCGTATGACGACGAGAACGTCTACGCGCTGTTCACGGTTGATGACGACTACGACTGGAACCCAGACGACAACAAGCTGTCGGCTGCCCTTGCGGTGATGTTCCCCGTCGACACCGGTGGCCCGCATATGGGCGCCGACGATGAAGAGGGTGAGACTTCGACCGGGATGGTCGACATCTGGCATTGGGAGTTGGATTGCGCTACTGGTGTCGACTCTGGTGGTGCGGTGAACCCTCCTGGTGACGGCAAGGATCCGGGCAACGATTCGGTGTGCAACTTCGACGACGAGTGGGCGACCGACGCCGAGACCCGTGAGGACGACAACGCTGCGGGCGCAGAGAACACTCTGCTTGGTGTGTGGAAACACTCCAATCCGACCGCGGGCACTCCCGGGGTCTGGTATTTCGAGATGTCTCGTCCGCTGCAGACCGGTGATTCCCAGGATGCTCAGTTCACGGCCGGTGAGTCGACACTGCTTGCTCTTGCCTACTGGGATCCCGACCTCGGCCCGGATGGCTGGCATGACGACAGCCACGTCCAGTCCTCCAACCAAGAGTGGATCCAAGTCGACCTCGTAGCGGAGGCCGCAGGTGATGTAGAGGCGTTGCGTTCGTTGGTTGCTCCGGTTGCGACGATCACTGTGGATGGTGATCCGTCGGATTGGGGTGTTGTCCCGGGTTTGGCTTTGACGTTGGAGCCGATCATCGCCGAGATGGATGAGGGCCTCGAGAACAAGGATGTCACTTTCAAGATGGCGTATGACGACGAGAACGTCTACGCGCTGTTCACGGTTGATGACGACTACGACTGGAACCCAGACGACAACAAGCTGTCGGCTGCCCTTGCGGTGATGTTCCCCGTCGACACCGGTGGCCCGCATATGGGCGCCGACGATGAAGAGGGTGAGACTTCGACCGGGATGGTCGACATCTGGCATTGGGAGTTGGATTGCGCTACTGGTGTCGACTCTGGTGGTGCGGTGAACCCTCCTGGTGACGGCAAGGATCCGGGCAACGATTCGGTGTGCAACTTCGACGACGAGTGGGCGACCGACGCCGAGACCCGTGAGGACGACAACGCTGCGGGCGCAGAGAACACTCTGCTTGGTGTGTGGAAACACTCCAATCCGACCGCGGGCACTCCCGGGGTCTGGTATTTCGAGATGTCTCGTCCGCTGCAGACCGGTGATTCCCAGGATGCTCAGTTCACGGCCGGTGAGTCGACACTGCTTGCTCTTGCCTACTGGGATCCCGACCTCGGCCCGGATGGCTGGCATGACGACAGCCACGTCCAGTCCTCCAACCAAGAGTGGATCCAAGTCGACCTCAAGTAGGGGATGCGACGATGCGCGAGGACACCCGAAACCAAGGTGAACCGGTGGCAAAGATGGGCAACGTCCTAATCATTGCTGCCGTCGGGGGCGCTGCTCTGGCGGCGGCCCCGAACCTCGTGCCGACCCTTCGGTTTGTCGGCGGACTAGTCCTGCTTGGAGCCGTGCTGTCTTTGATAGTCGCGCGATGGCGTCGGCGTAGTCGGATGACTTCAGAAGACCACGACGGAGAGACTGCCTCCGATGACGGCGCTTCGGTAGAAATCACAGTCACAACTGTCGAGACCGGCGACCCACAAAGACGGGCTGCAATCAAGATGGTTGGCCTCGGAGTTCTTGGGGCGGTCCCCCTTGTGGGAGCCTCTGGGGTGATAGAACGACTCGTCGGCGGAGCAGGCTCCGGAACCGATGGAGCGAGTGCCATTTCGGGGACTCGCATACCGGCAGCCGGCTTCGCACAGGCCGGACCTGCTACCACCAAAGAGGGTCGCATTCGGCAGTGGACCATGATCATGGACCTGCGTTACTGCGACGGGTGTCAGAGCCAGGGGACACCCCCACAGTGCACGACGGCTTGTATCGAAGGCCGCTACGTGCCCCAACCCATGGAATGGATCGAGCTCTACGAGAATGACCTCCCTGGTGGTGGGACCCAGTTCCTTCCGACGCTGTGCATGCAATGCCAGAATCCTCCGTGTGTGAACGTCTGCCCGGTGGGGGCCACGTTCTCCTCGCCGGAGGGCACGGTCTTGATCGACCAGGATCGATGCATCGGGTGCCGGCTTTGCATGGCGGCCTGTCCATACGACCGCCGTTTCTTCCTGTGGGGAAATCCCCCGGTGCCGCCAGAGTCGTTGCTGGCCGACTACTCGCCGGACCACCAGGCGCCGGCGCAACGGGGAACGGTTTACAAGTGCGACTTCTGCCCCGACATGGTCCGCGCCGGAACACTGCCCTTCTGTATCCAGGCATGCCCCAACGACGCCATCTGGTACGGCGACCTGGAAGAGGACATCGCCACCAACG
>FXBF010000064.1_pt1 | contig 28765 bp, 23 predicted proteins | sample 5335321 | NCBI WGS metagenome assembly FXBF01 (sample SAMEA103928391, study PRJEB20085) | sediment metagenome | isolation source: sediment
CCGACCACGGCGGATCCTTTCAGGAGCGACCCGGGTCCTTTCGTGGCATGGGTACTGCCTATGATGAAGCAGCCAGGATACCCATGATCATGCATTGGCCTAAGGGTTTGCCCGGTAATGTGATCTGGAAATCGGGCGTAAGCCTGGTAGATCTCGCCCCGACCATCCTGGCAGCTGCGAATATCGATACCAAAAGCTGGACTATGGAAATTATTACCGGCCGTGTTGGCTCTCCCTTCCATGGCCGCAACCTGATTGACGAACTCGGATCAGGTAAAGATAACTGGCCGACCCCGGTGTTTATGCAGAATGTTCCCGAAGCCGCAATCGAAAACTCCTGGTTTGATGAACGAGCAATGCGATCTGAAAAATGGAAACTGGTGTTACGCAATTTTACGGCAGACCCCAGAACGAGAAGCAATGCTTTTTTCGATATGGTCAACGATCCGGGCGAATCCAACAACCTCTACTATAAGGCCAAATATCGCAAGCAACTCGAGCGGCAGCTAGAACTCATGCTAAGACATGCGGAGGATCTGGGAGATTCGTTGACTGTCAAGCTGGCAAAAAAAAAGAGCTTAATATACTTGACCGTCCCGACGAGTACCAAAACGAACTTTACCAGGAATCTGCGCGGTAGAAATAAATCTTTACTTTTTGCTTCTCTATAGTTTGTCCCGGAAGTAATTCGTTATCTTTGTAAACACGTGCAGTCGCGCATCCTCGATGCCATGGTGCCGGTTCGGGTAAACCATCATGTCAAATTGCTTGTTATTAGCAATCAATGCATTGGCAAATTGCAGGGTAAAGGCAAACTTGACGTTCTCGTCGCCGGTACCATGAATGAGCAGAAGGTTGCCCTCCAATTTGTCCGCATAGTTGAGCAGATTGGTCTCCCTGTATCCCTTTTGGTTGTCATTCAGAAATCCCATCCAGCGTTCAACACCTACCGCCTGATATCTGTCCAAATTGATCACGGGAGCAACACTGACAGCCGTCTGAATATACGGTGCGCCCTTGGTCATCAAGGCGGCGGCCAGATAGCCACCACCACTCCAACCCCAGAAACCGAGTCTTGAGGAATCTATGTAGGGTAACGATTTTAGATATTTGACACCCTCCAGGTAATCAAGAATTGCATACTTGGCGTAATGTCCGTATGTCAGATTTTTGGCAGCCTTGCCTCTGCCTGCGGTGGTGCGATTATCGAACGCGAATATAATATAGCCCTGCTCAGTCATATAGCGGTGCCATAGATCCTGTGTTGGACCTCGTTGAGTTCCCCAACGATTCACAACCACTTGCGAACCGGCATTACCGTATCCATAGCCAATAGCGGGATATCTTTTGTCAGGGTCGAAATCAAGTGGCTTAATCATGAACCCGTCAATCAGAATTCCATCAGCCAGCTTTACCTGGATAAATTCGGTGTGCGGCATGGCATATTTTTCCATTGCCTTGATCTTGTTTTCTTCCAGCGCCCTCACTTTTTCTCCGTCCGGTTGCCGAAGGGAGATACTGGGTGGCGTGCGCGCATCCGAAAAGGACTCAATGACATGCGTGTGATCTGGCGAAAACTGCCAGTGATACCAGCCAGGACGATCAGTCAGTTTTTCAAACTTTGCACCGTCCAGACTTACCCGGTATACATGCTGATCGATAATCGAGTCTTTCTTAGCGTAGAAATACAGCCACCCTGCTGTCTCGTCGAGATCGATAAGTGAAGTAATTTCCCAATCTCCACGGGTCAACTGAACTTCATTTCCTTCGTAGTCATACAAATAGGCATGACGATAGCCGCTTTTTTCCGAAGTCCACACGAAACGGTCCTGTTCCTCGTAAAACATCAGGTCATCAGTGATATCAATCCATGCCGGGTCAGAATCCGTGACAATAGCCGTTGTTTTGCCGGTATTTACATCACCAAGTAACAGGTCCAGCTTTTTATGATTTCGAGTTAGATATTGAATAGCGAGGGATTGTGAAGAGTTTGTCCAGTTGATACGTGGAACGTAATCGTCAGCATTTTTGCCGATATCCATCCATGTCGTTCGACCATTCCCCACATCGAAGACACCGATTTGATTTATTGCGTGGCGTTCACCGGTGTTAGGGTACTTCAGGGAATACACTTTGTTGTACCTGCCAAGTTCGTCAATGATGTAGAAAACCTTCACACCTGTGGCATCCAGTCGCCAAAAAGCGAGCTCTTTGCCGTCTGGAGACCAATGCCAGGCATCCTTACTTCCGAATTCTGTGCTGCCGTAGTCAAATATACCGTTAAAAATATCAGGACTGCCGTCAGTTGTTACAGCATGGGTCGACTGGTTGTTCAAATCCGCGATGTAGAGATTATTGTCGAGAACATAACCTACGTGTTTTCCGTCCGGCGAAAGATAAACATTGCGTAAAGTAGGATTATTATCAGCCAAGGACCACAGCTTTTTGCTGGCAGTTTCATAAACATAATAGGCAGCCTCATTTTCGCTGTCCCAGGTCCGGCTTATCGGTCCTGTTATCAGAAGAAAATCACGATCTGGCGTCCACTGATAACGACTCATACGGACAGGCTTTTCCTCGTACTTGATGTCATTTCCCGCGATAAGGAGTCGACTGTTACCAGTGGCAATATCATATTCGTGGATATCCAGGAGGCCGGTACTCGGGTTTTGCTTCGTGAGGGTGAAATTTGATCCGTCACTGTCCCATTGAATGTTCTGCAGCGATTTGCTTTGAAATTCATCGCTGGCAAAAATACTTTCCAGGGTCAGGGCCTGTTTATCCTCAGCAGCCTGAGTGAATGCGCTAATGAAAAGCGAAGACCCGCTTAACAGGAATAGGACGAGCAATTTAGTTCGCATTTTAACTCTCCTCAATAATTCAGACAGAATCGATTCCGCTTTTTGCAGACGCGATTTCCGTGTTCTATAAGTGATGGTCCGACTGTTTATGCTTTGGCCATTTGAGGCAGCAGTGCGTAGTATCGGTAATCTGGCGGCACTCGACTATTGGCCGTGTGCGGCCGGCATTGATCGTGAAAGTTAATGTATCTTTTTAGTCCGGCTCTGACCATCTGGTCCCCTGGATCGACTCGGGGCAGCGATGTAGAATTTCACCGAAACAATGGAGTATGACTGATGGGGCGAAGGCACATTAGTACTCAATAGATTATCTATTCGCTGTGCGAAGCAGAGATCAAGTTGACCGGCGGCAAAACAACCGGAAATCGGCTGCGAGTAAATTTCGAAAAATGAGTTCCGGTCGGTCTCGGAATGCGGATAAACAACAAGTAAGTTGCTCTGTTCGAATCCATCCGGTTCACGTTCCCGAGGACATTATTTTGGAAAAATCATTCGATCCACGTTTTTACCCGAAATCGTAGCCAATGCATTGGCACACCAGCCTGACAATCGAAAAACTGTTGCTTCCGCACTACGGGAACTTTGTCGAAAAACAATAATCATATTCTTATTGATACACGCACGTTATCATGTCGCTTCATCGCGGCACGCCAAAACAGGGGGATCTCAAAAATGTTTATATCGAAACAGGCGACGCCGGGCGCCGGCAAAATATCACGTCTCGTCAGCTATCAGATACTGGTAGTGCTCATCCTTGGGGCGGCGCCCGTCCAGGGCCAGGACAGCGGTGCAGTAGCGCTGGAAGAGATCGTGGTCACGGCAACGAAACGTGGCGACCAGGTGCTCCAGGATATATCCGTGGCGGTTCAGGCCTACACCGGAGAGGATATCGCCGATTACGTGGCGACTGAATTCATCGAGCTCGCGCCCTTTATTTCCAGCCTCCAGCTCCAGGACCTCGGGCCCGGTGACAAGGAATATATCATCCGCGGCGTCAACTCGACCGCCACTGCCACGGTAGGCGTGTATTTCGACGAAGCGATCATCACGGCCAGAACCAAGCAAGACGGCGGCGGTCGCCAGGCTGACATCGAGCTGCACGATCTGGCACGGGTCGAGGTCCTAAAGGGTCCACAAGGCACACTGTTCGGCGCCAGCTCTTTGTCGGGCACCATCCGCTACATTCCCAATGCGCCAGACCCTACCGGACTCGATGCCAATATCGGCACTTGGTTTTCCAGTACCGAAGATGGTGATTTCAACTGGCACGCGGACGGCATGGTCAATATTCCAGTCGTCGCGAATGTATTTGCGCTGCGGGCCGTGGGCTGGGTCACCCGTGAGGACGGTTGGATCGATAACACGTTACTCGGCAATGAGGACATCAACGACAACGAGCTCGAGGGGGGACGCCTTGCGGGCAGCTGGTTTGTCAACGAAGGCCTGACTCTGTCGGCTTTCGGCCTGATTCAGAACCGGCAAGTGGGCGGCGGATCCCGGCAAATGCCGATCCTGCAGGACACCTTTGCCGACAACTTTGCCACCTTTTCCACCGAGCTAGCGGCGTTGGGCTTTGTGCAAACGCCAGCGGCCAAGCGGACGACGCAGAGCTTCACCGTCACGGACTGGGACGAGGACCTGACGCTGGCCGGGCTCAAGATTGACTACGATACCGATTGGGGAAGTTTTCTCCTTGCGACCAGCCGGTTCGAGCGCGAGATCGATTTCAACTTCGACTCCACGCCGATCCTGCTGTTTTTCGGAGTTCCAGTGCCAGCCATCACCGCCCAGCCCCAGAAACGTGAGTTGTGGAGCACTGAATTGCGCTTTGCGTCTAATTTAGAGGGTCCGGTGCAGTTCGTCGCCGGGGGATTCATCTCCCGGGAGGACAAGGATTTTGCCACCCACGTCATCGCGACAGGATCAGATGGAAGGCCGCTCGCCCCATTCGAACCCGGCGATCCAAACACCATTTTTGGCCGCGCCAAGACCGACGCGCTGGATCAAGAAGCGTTGTTCGGTGAGGTGGAGTGGACCATTAACGATTCCTGGTCGGCGCTGCTTGGCGCTCGCTGGTATCAGTTCGATATAGAGTCCAGAAATTCCGAGACACAGCCTTTTGGCGGGACGCCCTCGTTAGTCCCGGTTCAGTTCAATCTCGACGACGACGAAGTAACGTTCAAAGGCAACCTGACCTACCGGCTCAATGACGACCAACTGGTGTATGCCACCATCAACGAGGGCTTCCGTCCTGGCGGCACCAATGACATCGCTTTCCTCGCACCCGGGGATCCGATCCCGCCGGCCGGCTTCGGGCCGGACAGCCTGACGAACTACGAAGTGGGTTGGAAAACGGCCTGGTCGGATAATCGCGTAACCGTGAACGGCGCTGTCTTCTTCATCGACTGGCAGGACATCCAGGTTTCTACGTTTGAGCCCGGCACGCCCTTCAACGTCGTGCGAAACGAGGGCGAAGCCGAAGTCACGGGCATCGAACTGGAGATCAACGCTCGACCCGTGGATGGTCTGGATCTCTACTTAGGCGGCTCTTGGCAGAATGCAGAGTTTACCTCCGACATACCAGGATCCTCCCCTGGTACGCCCTTCGCCGTCGCAGGGCAAGACATTCCGAACGTCCCAGACTTCCAGGTCGGCGCCACCGGCCAATACACCTGGCCGGCATTCCAGCAGATTGACGCCCTGGTTCGGCTCGAGTACTCGTACCGCAGCGACACGCTCATTGCCCCGAATGATCCTATATTGAATGTGGATCTGGATTCTTTCAGTTTGGTGAATCTCAAATTCGGCCTGCAGACGGACCGGTGGTTAGCCGCCATCTTCGTCAAGAACCTCTTTGACGAAGACGCGGCTGCCTTCGATGCCATCAATTCCACCCAGGATCCCCGGGCGATTGTCACGGCCCGACCCCGGACCATTGGCCTGCAGCTGCGCTACAACTTCGACTATCAGTGACGGGCGCATGGCGCCGGCACGATTCGGGAGATGCGAACTGCTGGAAGTTCGATCGAATCTCGCCTGAAATCGGCCGGGCTGCCGGATATCCGGGCCGCCCGCGAGCGTGTGCGGAGGGTCGTCGACACGACCCCCCTCGTCTGCCTTAACGCCCCGGACGCGCCGACCGAGATCTATTTTGAGCTGGAAGCCTGCGGCCGGCGGGAAATGTCATGGTCGTATCATGGCAAGCGAACAATTCGTTTCGTAGCCTCAGGTGCCAGTGGGGGCAACCCCGTGGAGGTTCAAGTCCTCTCCTGGGCACCAGAGTGGTATACAGCGATCGGTTTTGATCCCACCTCAGCGAATACTCCTGCGGGTGTGTCGGTTACGACATCCTCCCGTCTATGAAATGTAAGACTTCGTGGGACGATTTCACTAACCTCAAGGTACATTGCACAGGAGACAGTTATGGATCGTCAAGCGCAAAGGGATATTCGAAAAATGAGTTCCGCTTGGCGTCGGAATGCGGATAAATAATAAATAAGTTGCTCTGCTCGAATCCAGCTGGTTTTCGTTCCCGAGGACATTTCCATGGAAAAATCATTCGACGCCGATTTCAAACACGAAAAATGGTCATCGGGAACCGCGTTTCTGCTTGCCACTATTGGGGCGGCGGTCGGACTGGGAAATCTGTGGCGCTTTCCCTTTATGGCTGGCCAGAGCGGTGGCGGTGCGTTTGTCCTGATTTATATCGGATTCGTCGTATTTCTCAGTGTGCCCATAATGTTAGCCGAGCTTACGATGGGGCGGCGCGGCCAGGGCAGCGCAATTGCGACGATGCGCAATCTTTCGAGCGAAGCCAGCGCAAGCTCTTCCTGGCATGCTATCGGCTGGCTCAGCATTGCCATTCCGCTGATCGGCCTTAGCTTTTACAGTGTCGTGGCCGGCTGGTCCATCGACTACATCCTGCAAGCTGCGACGGATGCTTTCTCAGGTTTCAACGGCGCTGAATCTGAAAGTGCATTCGATAAAATGCTGGCATCGCCGGTACGGTTATTGTTTTTCCACACTTTGTTCCTTGCCTCTGCCGTTTTTATCGTCGCACGGGGCATCGGAAATGGTATTGAACTCATCGCCAAATTCATGATGCCGGGCTTGTTTTTGATACTTATCGGGCTGGCAATCAATTCTGCGGTAAACGCCGACATCAGTCGCGGGCTGGAGTTTCTGTTTAGTCCGGATATCAACAAGATTACACCCAGGATTGTGTTTCTTGCGTTGGGGCAGGCGTTTTTTTCCGTCGCTATAGGTGTGGGCGTAATGATTACCTACGGAGCCTATGTCCCTAAACAGATATCCCTGCCAAAAGCGGCGCTGACGATTGCGCTAGCTGACACTGCCGTAGCATTGCTAGCCGGTATTGTCATTTTCCCACTGGTATTCTCGAACGGTTTGGATCCTGCCGGTGGGCCGGGCCTGATATTCATTACGCTACCAGTAGCGTTTGGCAACATGCCCGGTGGGCATATCGTAGGCTTCCTGTTTTTTGTCTTGTTGTTTTTTGCAGCATTTTCCAGCGTGGTCGGAATGCTGGAACCGGCAGTGTCGTGGCTGGAGGAGCATAAGGGCTATTCCCGGCCGAAAATGACGTTCGCCGCGGGAGCAGGCGGATGGTTTCTGGGCATCGCGGCTGCTTTGTCTTTCAATGTCTGGTCAGAGTGGAAGCCATTGAGTTTCGTACCACTGGTGGAAACGAAAGGTATTTTCGATTTGCTGGACTTTCTCGTATCCAATCTGATGCTTCCTATCAATGCGTTGCTCATCGCAGTCTTCGCCGGCTGGATAATGTCAAGGGAAGCGATCATGGAAGAGTTAGGCTTGCATGGCAGCGCACTTTTGCGTTACTTGCGATTTATTCTTCGTTACATCGCCCCCGTAGTCATCGGCCTGATTTTTTATACAAGCCTGACGTGAGCAAAAAAGGCATATCGAATCTCGAGGACAAAATACTATCGCTGCTGACTTTGTTCATGACCATTGGTCATCAGGACGCGCTTTTGTACAGGCGGCTATTGGCAGCGCGGTCGGACTCGGAAACATCCGGCGCTTTCCATACATTACCGGAGTCAATGGGGGTGGTGCATTTACTATCATCTATCGCGTTTGCATTGGTTTCGTGTACACGTTGGAATAACGCATGGTCTTCCCACGGTTTCGATGACACTTCCGCCCTTTCCGATTAATTGGAGTCCGGATGTGCCAGCAGTCGGCTTTCGGCTTGTTTTGTGCCGCGCAATGCCGAAAATTTCGTCAATATCCTGACCTGAGTATCAGTTTTTAAAATGCGGAATTACGCGGCTGCCCATGAGTGCAATCGCTTTTTCCGGATCAGGGCCTAGCGGTCCACCGAGACTTACTTCGTCGATACCCATGTCTGCGAGTCGCTCGACCTGCCTGATGACGTCGGCCGGCGTTCCCGTGATACCTAATCTGAACATTTCAGGTGTGACCTTGTTCCAGGCCGCCTCATATTCCCCAGCTTCAACAAGTTCGCCCAACGGACGCATATCGGTAACGGACAATCCAATGCAATTCAGAGCAGGTTCTTCCAGGAAAGGTCCGAAGCAGGCAATCATCTTTCGCATAGTGTCTGCCGCTGTCTGTCGGGACTCGGACAGGGACAGCCAGGCGCAGCCGGAGATCACAAAATCAGATCCGTCGCGGCCGGAACGCGCCAGGCCGCGTCGAATATTGGAGACCATGTAGTTCGCGGATTCGGGTGGCGTAATCATTGGCAGGCTGCCATCGCCAATTTCACCGCTAAGTTCGAGGTATTCGGCGCCGAACCCCGCCACATAAATTGGCAGGTCTTTGCGCAAAACGGGCATGCGCATGTAACACTGGTCGCTCCAATTAAAGTGTTGCCCTGAATAATCGACGATCTCGCCACGCAATAATGCCCTCACCACCTCTACGGCTTCGCGCGTACAGCGTATATAGTCGCTTGCGTCTATTCCGGTCCACTCGACCATCTTCTCCGTGTGCAATCCAAGGCTCAGGATGAATCGACCGCCCGAAAGGTCGTCCAGCGTAGCCGCGAACGTTGCAACTTCACAAGGATTTGTTGTGTAAGGGTTGGTACCAACTGTCGCAATCCGGATTTTCGATGTTGCCTCGACCGCTGCTGTCGTAAGCACCCACGTGTTATGCATGAAGGTATCATGGGGAAACCACACAGAATCAAATCCGGCATCCTCTGCAAGTCTGGCGAGGCGAATCAGTTCTCGGCTCGTTCCAAGATAGCCGATCAGACGTATGCCGAATTTCATTCGCGAACTCCAGGTGCTGTTTGTTGCCCTCTATTCTAAACGGCCGACCGCCCAACGAAAAAAACCGACTAATATCTGGCTTGAGCGCTTTTTTTCATTTGGCTGATCGGAGTGAGAAAATGGACTCGCGGCTCTGCCGCTCGGGCCTTCGGCCCGCACTGCGTGCGTCTGTCGGCGCTGCGCGCCTCGGTGTGAACTTCCGGCCCGAGCCTCCCGAAGGCACTTGGACATTTGTAAGCAGTTGATACTATTAAGTATTCTGGATGACCCTTTGCGTGTAAGGTCCTGGCAATTCATAACAATTCCGGACTGACTGCGGCACATCCGGCGGTGCACGTGCGGCCCGTGCGTCGTTAACGCGGACGATCAGCGCATAATCGATTCAGCAATACGGACCGCTTTCGGGCAATCAGTGGCCGTTCGGGTCGCACAGCAGCGATGCGCCTCAATAATGGACAGAATGGCTGCTTGCGCATAGGAGCAGCCGGTCGCTTGTGAGAAATTTTCGAAGCCGCCGTAGTCATCGGCCTGATTTTTTGTACGAGCCTATGCTGAGCAACGAATTTCTACTGAGCAGTCCCCAAAATGGCTACTACATCGACGCTCCCCGGCGAGTGCACTATGATGAGAATCTTGGCCGGTAATTGATAATCAATACAAGGGGAAAGTATGCGATTCGGAATCTACGCAGAAATGCAATGTCCCGACGGCAAGTCTCATGAAAGGCTCTACCAGGAAGTCTTTCGACAGATCGTGCATGCCGACCAGCTCGGTTTCGATGCGTATTCAATCATCGAGCACCACTTCTTCCAGAACTTTGGAATCTCGGCGAATCCACTGGCGCTTATTAGCGCAGTTGCTCAAAAGACCAAGCGGATTCGTTTTCGGACGGCCCTGCACACACTTCCTTTCCACAATCCGCTCAGATTGGCAGCAGAGATAGCTGTTGCCGATATTCTTACGGGAGGACGTTTGGAATGCGGGGTCGGCAGGGGCCACGCCTGGCTTTTTGGCCCACTCAACGTGCCCCTGGAGGAAAGCCGGCCTCGCTATGACGAGGCGCTTGAGGTCCTTGTCAAGGCCTGGACGGAAGAGCGCTTCTCCCATAAGGGGACTTTCTGGAATTTCGAAGATGTGGCGGTTGTGCCCAAACCGATCCAGAAACCTCACCCGAAACTCTATACCGGGGGCACCAGCGATATCACCTACCAGATGGCAGGCGAGCGAGGCTGGGGCATCTTTGTCCCGCCGCTCCTGCCGTGGGCTGTACTCGAGGGACCTCTCGATATCTACAAGGAAGCCTGTGCCGAAGCTGGCAACGAATCAGACATCCTCTACCTGCGTCCGGTCTATCTGGGCGATGACGAAGCCCAGATCCGACGCGAGGTTGAGGAAGCCGTGCTCAACTTTTTGAAGTTCAACGCAAGCCCGATATTCTCCAAGCCACCATTGCCACCGAAGGAGGAATTGATCGCAAAGGGCTACGGGTTCTACGCCAGCGGGGCCTTGGAGAGTCTGACAGAGTTGACTTACGACGATATCGTGGAGCAAGAAATTGGCTTCATCGGAACGCCGCAAAAAGTAATCGATCAGATAGGCAGGCTGCAAGAAAAAGGCGGCATTGGCGAGCTGACGATTCTCACGAACTTTGGCGGTATCGAGCACTGGAAAACCATCAAAACACAGGAACTCTTCGCGGAACACGTGATGCCCGCATTCCGGGACTCAACCTCGTTGGCCTGAGATTTCCGTTCAGGCACGGCATGGTCAGAGCGTAATTATTATGAGTCTGAAGAACAGGCTAGCTGAGTTTAAGTCCAAGTCTCTCGCAACCGTTCCGGAACAGATCATAGAGACATTGCGAAAAGCCGAGGAGGCCCTGAAAGAATCCCGCCTCGCCGAGCGCGCGCTCGCTGCCGGCAACGATGCCGTAGATTTCACCTTGCCCAATACCAGGGGTGAGCAGGTTTCCTCGGCAGCCTTGCGCCAGCAAGGGCCGATTGTCGTGAGTTTTTATCGGGGTGGCTGGTGCCCCTATTGCAGCTTGGAACTGAAAGCGCTGCAGAAGGTGAACAGTGAGATCGAGGCGCTGGGAGCGCGTCTCGTCGCCATTTCACCACAAGTGCCCGACGAGTCATTGTCGACCGCAGAAAAGAACGAGTTGGAATTCGAGGTGCTAAGCGACGTTAAGGGCAAAGTAGCCGATCAGTACGGTCTGACATTTTCGCTGGATGAGGACTTGAGGCCGATTTATAAAAACTGGGGTGCCGATGTCGCCGTGGTGAACGATGATTCGGATTGCCAACTACCGCTTCCGGCGACCTATGTAATCAGTCAGGATGGCAAGATCGTGCATTCCTTTGTAGAGGAAGATTACACTGAACGCCTTGAACCGGAGGAGATACTGGACTCCCTGCGTAATTTACGCAGCGCCTAACGCCAGGATTGCTACACTTTCAGCTAACACCCGGTGCCGGACATCGCTTGAGCGCCTGTTCGGATGCCTGTGCTCGGCCGGGCAACGCCGAAAACAGCTGAATTCATGTCACCGAGCAATGATTGCACCCGAGTTACTTCCAAACCACTTCTCTTGCGGATGATGCACAGCCCCCTGCCGCGACATCCGGCATCGCCACGATGTGTTGCGGCCTTTTCGACTCGCGCCTGGCTCCGACAACGCGATAGGATTTCCTATCCTTCTCAGCGAATCGTTCTCCTGGGCCGGCAGCCACTTTTTTCGATACTATGTCAGTTGGCCTTAACGCCTGATCATTTGCCTGTATCTGATACTCCTTACGCTACAGTCAATCAAAAGAATTGGGCAGGGGTATTCAAATCAACGATGCGAACCACCGAGATTGTGTCCAACGAGAAACTGAGCTGGTGGCGCCGATGCCGGCGCGACCTGGCACTGCTGGGAAATTTGATTGGTATGGTCGTCTATTACTGGACGCGGGGCGCCCGTTTGCGTAGGGCGTATCGCGAGTGTGAAGCACGCCGCGAAATCTTGTGGGTCGATGACGATCCGGCGGAAACAGAGCGACGATTAAGATGAGCCAGGATCGCGTCAGACTCGTGGACGTGCCGGCGCCGAAATACGCATTCGGATACCGTTCACCTCCGCGCTCGGGCAACGAGATCAATGGCATGGGGGAGGAGAAACCTGGCCGCGCGCGGCACGTCTTCCATAGTGCGGGCAATATTCGGCTTGACTGGCAGGCGTTTGATGACTTCTTCGGCCTGATCGCCCCATGGTCGGTCATTCGACACGTACTCGGCAACGCCTGGCAACTACGAAACCGGGATGGTCCTGTCAACGGGAATCAACGACCCGTGCAGGACGTCGATGCCGTGGCCAGCGAAATCAAAAAAGTTGCGCGCGACCTGGGGGCGGAGCTCGTCGGGATTACCCGGGTTACCGATGACGTTGTCTACGAGGGCCGCTCAGTACCATACCAAAACGCTATTTGCCTCGGCATGTCGATGGACCGTGAGGAGATGGCGCACGTACCACACGTCCGCGCGGCGGTGGAAGTCATGCGTGCTTATCGCAAGGTATCGCGAACCGCGATCCGGCTCGCGGCAAGCATACGCCAAATGGGTTGGCCAGCGCGTGCTTACGGGAATCCCAACAGCACGGACATACTGCATATACCGCTTGCCATCAATGCCGGCCTCGGCCAGCTTGGCAAACACGGATCGATGATCAGCGAGGAGTTCGGTTCGAACTTTCGGCTAGCGGCAGTCCTCACGGACTTGCCGCTGGCGTGTGACGAGCCCGTCGATATTGGCGTCGATGACCTATGCCTGCAATGCCGTCGCTGTGTCGTCGACTGTCCACCGGATGCAATTTTCGACACCAAGCAGCTCGTCCGCGGCACTCACAAGTGGTACGTGGACTTCGACAAATGCATACCATATTTCGTAAAGACGAACGGGTGTGCGATCTGTATTGAGGTGTGCCCGTGGAGTGTGCCGAATCGCGGTCCCTCACTGTCTCAAAAACTTTTGGCAAAGCGACACGCCTCCGGGCAGTAATTCAGCCTGTCATCAATTTGAGTCTGCGCCTGTCGCCGGCTCTGACCACCGGGACCGATTGCTTCGCTGTCGCCGAGTTGAATGACTCAAGCTCGACATTCAGGATGCTTTCGTAATCCTGACGACGAGCAGCCTGTGCGGCGCGAATTCCCATTCTATCGCGTGATTTCGTGTGAATTCCAGGTCTTGTATGGTCGGTGCTGGCTACAATCAAAGTGCTGATTCCCTTATACTCTCTGCATAGATCGCTCTGTAACACTCTCTAAAAACCAGTTCGCAGACTTGGCTCTTAAGGAGGCGTTCCCTGCCACCATTGATGACCAGATCAAGAGGATTGTCGATGCCATCAACCCGGCAAGTTCAGCACCTGGCTGACTCAACCTTGCTCTGCGCGGTGTTATCAGCGCTCGACCAGGAAAGAGATTCTATCGGCAATAACATCGCTTTGGCGACGCAGCAAAAAACTGTGGATCCGACTCAGCAAATTTCAGTCTCTGGTCGACTGTTCTTCGAGCACTGCCGCTCACTTTATGAGCGGTGTGGCCCGGAGCGCGTCTTTGTCTCGCTGTACGACGCATTCGTCGATCAATGGACTCCGATCGGGGTTGTGTTCGGATCTGCGGATACGCCCATCATTACGACAAGGCGTCTACGCGCATATGAACGGTTCGCTCCACGTTCGTGCACATCGGACATCTCAATTCTCAGTGATCATTCCGTTATGATCCGACGAATCCCTGTGATACTAGAGATTGCACAAACAACATGTCTCACCCTCGCCTTCTGGGGGGTGGTTACGTCGGCTTTTCGTGCCGCCGGCTGTCGCGGTATTCGTCTGGAAACGCATGGTGTTACGTTGTTCGCTAATCGAAGTCTCAATACTCTTGCTGTAGATCAATTGGCCTCGGGCGAGCCAGTCATCCTGTCCTGGGCGGATGTACGAAAACTACCTGCTTCAACTTGCCCGCGATTTCGTGTCACCCGCCACAGAAAGCTGATCGCATCTCTTGTCCGCTTGGTCTACGGCGCGATTCTTGACGGCCAGCAGGTCTGCCCGGCAATGGCCGCCGAGCAACTTGGAGTGAGTTCCCGGACTCTGCAGCGCCGATTGTCAGAGTCGAATCTTTCCTTGAGGACCCTGCAGCGATCTCTACAGCTTTTTGTTGCGACGGGCTTGTTGGCCGATTCGGACTATAACGTCGCGGATATCGCGGCGGCAGCAAGATTCGCCGATGGGCCGCACCTGATCCGGAGATTTCGATCGGCAACGGGTATGACGCCCCGCGCATTCGCTGATCGACTGATGATCTAGTCTTTCAATAAATGGCGCAGTTGTTCAATCGAACCTGGTGCCCTTGATGCTATGTTCCTGTGGAATAGGGCAGGAAAGATCGCGCAGGGGAGAGAGAAATGCCAGCATCAAGACGCCTTCTAACGGTTTCCGCAGCTGTTCTAATCAGCCTGTGGGTCACAGCATACCTGAACCCGGTACAAGCACAGGGTGCAGGGCAGCAAGCACCCGGCGAGGCTAAGCAGAGTTCGCGCCCGGTTGAGGAAATCGTTGTTACCGCACGTAGACGAGAGGAGCGCTTCCTGGATGTCCCCCTTTCTGTGCAGGCTTTCTCGGGATTGACTCTCGAAGAGAATCGAATCGACAACGTGGAGGACTTGATAGGCAGGGTGCCGAATCTATCCTTGAGTTCGAATGCTCTTTCGCCCGGCAAAGACTTCCTGAATATCGTCATTCGTGGCGTCGGTGCTCAAAGCGCGGGAACACCGGCAGTCGGAACCTTTGTTGATGGTGTCTACGTGCCGGCGCTGTCGTTCGATATCGCGTTCATGGATGTCGAACGCGTAGAGGTTCTTCGCGGACCGCAGGGAACCTTGTTTGGTCGCAACACGCAGGGCGGTGCTCTGAACATTGTTCTCAAGCGGCCTGACGAAACCGTGCGAGGAAAAGTCGCGCTTACTTACGATGAGTTCGAAACGGCGCGCGCCCAGGCAATGATATCCGGGCCATTGAAAGAAAACGTATACGGTTCCATCGCCGTCGATTATGCAAATAGTGACGGATACCTGAAAAATTCCGTGGTTGCGCGTGCCGCCGGAGCGGCCGCCAGATCGCCCACCGTTTCCGCCAATGATGATCGACGGGTTGCAGGCCGAATCGCTCTGCGCTTCGTTACCAGTGACAATTTGGAATTCAATCTGGCCATCGATGGCTCGCGCCGTACAGGGCTTGATGGATATCCTGGGGTGCCGCGCGGGACAAAGGAATATTTTGTTCGCAGCGAATTTCAGATCGACGCAGAGTACGAAAATTTCGGTGGTGCTCTAACCGTAGATTACAGTTTTGGCGGTGGGGCCGAGCTGACTGCAGTTACCGGTTACCGGACGACCACCTCAATTCTTCCTTTCGATTTTGACGGGTCGCCGGAACGTACGGGGAACTATCATGATCTACGAACCGATCAGGATATTTTCTCGCAGGAAGTACGACTGGCAGGCAAGTGGGGCGAAAGCCTCGACTGGCTGGTCGGAATTTATGGCTTCTCAGAGAAGCACTTGCAGGACCGAATCTTTCAGTTGCCGGACGTTGACGTGTTTCCCGGGGGTATTTTCATCGACGCGCAAATCCAGTCACTGGAACGCAAGGGCGTAGCGGTTTACGCGGATTTTGCCTGGCGTCCCACGCAGAATCTCGAGCTCAGCGCAGGCTTGCGTTTCTCGGATGAGAGTGTCGATTCGGAGGTCACGCTTGATTTCACGCTGCCCGGGATTATCACAATTGTCGATTCGGGGAAGGACGATATCAGCGACTCTGAAGTATCGCCTACCGCCTCAATCAACTACAGCTGGACGCCATTTCTTACCTCCTATGCTCGTTATGCTCGCGGTTATCGAGCGGGCGGCTTCCCGTTGGCGCCAGCCACTGCTTCGACAAACATCTCGTTCGGCTCGGAAACCTCCGACAATTATGAGATCGGCCTCAAAGGAGATATGTTCGACGGCGATCTCAGATTCGATCTTTCAGTATTCAGGATCGACATCACCGACCAGCAATTGTCGACTATCGTTTTCCTGAATGGTGATCCGAATTTGCCAGTAGCATCCGTCGGCAATGCTGGCGAGAGTCGATCAGAGGGCTTCGAAGCGAATATCACCGCGGCCCCGACCGAGAACCTGCTGCTGACGGCCAGCTTCGGGAAGACCGACGCGACATACGTGGAATACATCGATACCGTAGGAGCTGACCGTGCGGGAGAACGTTTCCCGTTCGTCCCGGAATGGACAGCACTTTTTTCGGGTACCTTCGCCATTCCAGTTGGTAATTTTGGCAATCTTGAGCTCTATGCGGCATATCGTTATGTTGGCGATATTTTCTCGGGAAGTGGTGTTGATGTTGATATTCAGTTCCCGGTTGACTCATATGACATCATCGATTTACGCGCCTCGCTGATCAGGAACAACTGGCGGATTGACGCATTCATTGACAATGTTGCCGACGATTTCATCGAAACTCGTGTGTTCAATGCATTTTTCTACGCCGGGCCGCGTCCATTCTCAATCGTTCTTCCCCCGCGTAGAGCAGGCCTGCGATTTACCTATGAATTTTAGTTGGCTACGTCCATTTTGCTGTGGGCTAGTGGGGTCACATCGTGCTGGCACGCGTTAACGGAGTCGATATCTTCTTTGATGTTGCCGGGTATAAGTTTGCGCCGGACGGTGAATCGGTTGCCGAACGCCCCACCGTTATCCTTCTGCATGGCGGTCCGGGCATGGATCATATGGTTTTCAAGCCCGCTTTCGACCGCCTGAGTAATCACGCCCAGGTCATCTACTACGACCACCGCGCGTGCGGACGCAGCGATACAGGCCCCGCGGATTCATGGCACATCGATCAGTGGGCCGACGATATCGCCGCATTCATTGATCAGCTTGGCTTGGATCGACCGATTGTACTCGGGACCTCGTTCGGTGGAATGGTTGCCCAGCGATTTGCCGCGAAGCACCCTGATGTTCCAGGCGGTCTCGTTCTGATGAGTACAACGGCGCGCGTCAGTGTGGAATTAACGCTTGCCGCCATGGAAAAAAAAGGCGGTGTGCAGGCTCGTGAGGCAGCGCAGGCGTTTTTTTCGGATGCGGCGCAGCCGGGCGTCGTAGACCGCTATCTCGAGAGCTGTCTTGGCTACTACACAGTCGGAACGCTTGACGCTGCGGCTATGGCGAGGGTGATCATGCGTAACGATGTGATGATGCATTTCTTCCGTCGCGGCGGCGAGTACTTCAGCGTCGATCTGCGAGAGGAATTAACCAAAATCACGGTGCCGACACTCATCGTCCATGGCGAGGACGACCCGGTTTTTCCAATAGCACTGGCAGAGGAGACAATGGAGTGTCTCAATTCCACTCGCAAACTGCACGGCGGCTCGGTGCGTCTACACGCGCCAAGAAGTCGCCTGGTGCGATTGCCCCTCTGCGGCCATCTTTCGGAGCAAGACGCACCGGATGCCATTCTTGACGCAATCCTGAATTTCTTTGAGTTTTGATTGAAAGGATCAGTGTTTCATACCAGCTATGTTGAGGCGCGTTGCGCCTTTCGCGACGTCGCGCGCGAAACCGGCTTCGAGTTGGCATCCTATGAATTACCTGATCATCGAGGTGTGGACAAAGAGGCCCTGACAATCGACGTAGGGACAAAAGGGTCTGGCAATCAGCTAATTTTGACATCCGGCATCCATGGCGTCGAAGGGTACGCAGGGTCAGCCTGCCAACTTGACTGCATGAAGGAGTTGAAATTTGACGGCGTTCATCTAGTGCTCATACACGGGGTCAACCCTTACGGCTTCTCGCACAAATCACGGACAAACGAATGCCGGGTTGACATCAATCGGAACTTTGGACGCGATTTTCCGCGTGAGCATAATATTGAGTATGGCGCTATCCACGCGAAATTGTCGGAATTTATCCACTCACCCTCACTACCCGACTTGGCAGAGATTCGGCACAGGCTCAAGATACTCGAAAGGGAATTCGGTACTTCCACATTCGCTGCCGCTGTCGCTGGAGGCCAATATTGCTACCCCGATGGACTCTTCTACGGTGGTGAGGCACCGCAAGCATCATTACGCTTGCTGAACGACATTATTTCGAATCATTGCAGTGACAAGGGCACGCGCACGCTAACGATAGATTTTCATACTGGTCTTGGGCCGTCCGGGCACGGCGAACTTATCTACCTGGGCGATCATCAGGATCCAGCTTTCGAATTCGCGAAGCGATGGTTAAACGGGGTGACCTGTCCGGCAGCAGGTGATTCCGCGTCGCAGGCTGTCAAAGGGTCCGCGGAGAATTTTTTCATTCGCGGCGACCTGGGTGACCAAGTGAGTCATGTGGCTCTCGAGTTCGGAACAGCACCGTTGCTCGACGTGCTTGCCGCTTTATGCTGTGACGCGTGGTTACGAAATCATAGTGATGTTAATGTCGATACGGCGAATATCGCTCGCCAAATCGTTTTCAATGCTTTCTGCAGCACGAGGACGACGTGGCAGGATGCCGTTCTCTCCAGGGCCCGCCAAGTTGTCGCCGAGGCTATACGGGCAGTAAGAAGTTAGGCAAATCAGTTAACAATAAGGCAGTTCGCTGCCTAGGTTGCATCTCATCTGTCAGGGGCCTGGCACGAATATCGGTCCCGCAAACACTGACCCCTTCCTTCGCCAAATCTTCCACCACAGTTAACCCGATACCCCGGGCTGCGCCAGTGACCAAAGCGACTTTTCCCGTTAGATCGACATCCATCATTCACCCCTTCACTGATGATTTTGAAATACACTTCGTGTTATATGCTTTGAATATCTGCTTTCGTGGCAGAAATAACCACTGAACATTTGGCGAGGAATATGGCCATAACAACGAACGTCGCTGCTTTCGATGACTGGATTCGGTCGAGCTTCAGAGAGCTGAACACCGAGCTGGAAGAAATTTATTTCGCTCAGGACAACAAGGCCGCCGTGCAATCCGTTGGCGAATCCATCAAAGAGCAATTGCTGGAACAAGGGCGGAGCTACATCGTCAAACTGCTCCAAGAAGGCAATACGGATGAGGGATTTGACAGGGGTTTTGACCTGCTCGGCAACGTGGGTATCTACATGGGTGCCTGCAGAAGACATGAAATTACAGAGCCGTCGCGTGAAAAAAAATCGCCGCTGATTGAAGCATCCGCGCTCGCGCTGCAATTGGGGGCGTCACTCGGTGTCACACCACGTTTTGCCACGAGCCACCTTTCGACCCACAATAAAGCCTTGCATGGAGCTTACAAAAGCTTTACCTCGCTTGACGCGGAGTATCTGTTCCTCGAGTACAACACGCGAGGCGTTTTCGCCTACAAGAGAGCGGCAGACGCCCTGGTCCGCATCTTGCCATTGGGGGTCTCACATCCCGTAACTTACGATCTGCTGGTCGCGGCAGAAGATGCACTGACGGATGTGATCGCTTTTAACGACAAGCTTTTTAAAGAACTGGACACGGACCGCTTTTTTTATTGTGTCAGGCCCTACTACAAGCCGTATCGTGTCGGGCTGCACGAATACCGGGGAGCAAATGCCGGTGACTTCGCCGGTATCAACGAAATTGACCTGCTCCTGGGACTGTGCCGTGCAGATAACCTGTCTTATTCGCAGTTATTGGTCGACAAATTCCTGTACATGATGCCCGAAGACCAGTCGCGATTGCGCGACGCCATGCGGCGGCAGAGTTTATTGAACAGCTTTCTCGAGCAATCGGAAAATCATGCCGCTGACGCGTGGTTCCAAATGAATGCCAGAAAATTTCTCGAAGTAATTGAGGCCCACGGCAGAACAGCGGCGCAACACCATGATCAGCTGGTCAGCAAATATATCGAGAACGCAGCCAAACAGCTGCCTGACGAATACATGAAAAACATCACCGCAAGCGGGCCCCCGTTGAAGGTGGTCCTGCAAGCACTGGAAAAATTGCGGGATTTGAGGTTGGCTACCGATCGTGATGATATCCCGAGTCGTTATGCCGATATTCAACGACTCAAAGCGCACCTCAAGTATTAGTAAACATTAACAATTATTGGTGTTTAGCCTGATTTTGGCCGCCGTCGTTGCCAGAGCTGGGTAGAATCGCCGGATAAGAACCGGAGGGCACCAATGGCGTCACTCTGGGACGAGTTGAGACGGCGTTATGTCGTCCGCGTGAGCGTAGCCTTTTGGCCGAATCGTCTCTATCAAATCTCCAGCGTAGAGGCATAATTGGGGTCGAACAGAGGTTTTGTCATGGTTGCCCCCGACTTACTATCCATCAAATTCGAAACCTCGGTTCGACCCCAATTACGCCAGCAATATTCCGGGATCCGGCGTGTCCTCAAGCCCCCAGCCGCCCATCAGATAGTGATGCACGATGCGAATGGCAGTCTGCCCTGAATGCTCCTTGAAACCATCGAGATGGCCGAAACGCTCACCGAGCTCATTTTGCACATAAGCGGCCATTGCATCGTGCACCCAGATAGGTGTGAAACTGATGAACGCCTGCTGGCAGGCGGTTTGCACGGCCTCGATATAATCACAGCCTTCCTCGAAACGCTTACGATCAGTTACTTCGTAGCGTCCGGGAACAAAACGCTCAAAATCCAGATCCAGATAGCTGCGCATTATCCTGACGAAGTTGGCAATATGATAATCCGGCATCAGACCGTAACGCGCGTTCGGCAAGACAGTGTCGCTGGAGAAAAACAGTTTCTCCTCGTCGAAATACGCGGACAAATGGCCAGTGCCATGCACTGGGCCGCGATTGAATAATACGAATTTTGCACCATCAAAATTTACCTTGTGCTCCTGACCGCTGAGTACATCGCTCACCGCAAGCTGGCCATCTGCGTTTCGCAGTGCTACCACCTTTGCGGTCATTTCATCCGCGACGATTTTTGCATCGGGCGCGAAATCCGCAGCAAAGCCCGTGTGATCGAGATGGTCGTGCGTGTAAATAACCGTAGAGACGGGCTTGTCCGGAATCCTGTGGTTGATTTCTGCGGCATATGCGCGTGCCCGCGCCGGTGTTCCGAAGGTATCGAACGCGACGACAGAGTTGTTCGCTTCAACAAAAATGCTGCGGTATTTGCCATCGCTGACGGTCCAAAGCCGGTCTGAGAGCTTTTCGCTGCTTACGGTCGCATCGGCCGAAAGATAAGCCTGAACGGCGTTACTGGTGAATATTCCCTGATGCTCACTCATTCTTGTATCCCCCGTTACAGCGGCGAGGTATCGGCGCGCACGTTACCCTCGATACCCCATCCACCCGTCAGGTAATGCGTCATGTACCGGGAAAGATTCATCGCACAGTACTCGTCGAAGCGAAAGTGCTTACCGAATTTCGGCTCGAGGTGCTGGTAGGTGTATTTCGTTACCTCTGCGAAATCGTCAACGTCGAGACCTGCGCCGATGGCCTCCTGGGCGATCTCCGCCATCTGGTCGTAGTATTCGAGATTGTCTTCGAAGCCCTTGCGGTCCGTAATCCAGAAGTGCCCGGGTACGAATGTGTCCCAGTCCAGGCTCAGGAAGCGGCGCATTACCGGCACGTAAGGACTCAGATGCCAGTCCGGGAAAAACGTATAGCCAACGCCCGGTATCACGGTATCCACCATGAACAACAATTTTGATTGCGGGAAATAAGCGGCAACGTTGCCGTCGCCGTGTGTCGGACCAGGATATATCAGTTCGAATTCGACGCCGTCTATTTTGTATTGCTTGCGTTCGCCAGACCAGATTTCGGTGCCTGCAAGCTGACCGTCGGACTTCCGTCCCTGGATGACCTGGTTGCAGAGATCATGGGCAACAATGTCGGCGTCAGGCGCCAGGTCGGCGGCATATCCTGTGTGATCAAGATGCTCGTGCGAATAAATAACGGTATGCACGGGCTTCTTGGGGAATACGCGTGCAATGGAGCCTCCGTAAGCACGGGCCCCGCCTGGTGTGCCGAGCGTATCGAACGCGATGACCCCCCTGTCACCCTCGACGAATATTGTCCGGTAAATTCCTTCGCTAACCGACCAGATATTGTCCCGGACCGGGACGTAGGTGATGTCGCGCCATGCCCCTTGAATACCTTGCGACCCGGGTATGGTGAAAATTCCGCAATGTTCGCCGTGACCATCCGGCTGTTGTTCTTCATCTGGCACGGCGTAACTCCTAATTGCCCAGTGGGGATTGAGTGTACTTTATATTTCAGCGCGAGGCCGGCCTCCCATAACCAGCCAGACTCCCAAGCAGATCATTATGGCGCCGATCAGGTGATAGATAAATATTTTCTCGCCGAGAAACGTGACTGCCAGGATCGCTCCGAATAAAGGAATCAGATTGATGAATATCGCTGCACGACTGGGACCGATAATCTGATTACCGAGATTCCACATGAGGTTGCCAAATACGGAAACCAACAGTGCAAGTTCCACGATGACGATTACTGTCGAAGTTCGAACCGGCACCGTTCCATAGATTATCGATTCCAGAATGTAAAACGGTAGTAAAAAAACTGCGCCCGCCACCGTGATGCCGAATAGCGATTCGACGATGGACAAGTCCTTCGGCAGTTTTCGTAAATTCAACGCATAAGTGGAAAGGCCGAACATGGCTGCCAGCGCAATCAGATCACCAGCATTGAACTGCAAATTGGTTAACACGGCCCACTGCCCTGTTGAAAGCATAATCACAACTCCGAGAAGCGCGGAGAAGATGCCGAGAATACTGCCCCTGGTGATGCGATCATTCAGAAATACGACGGCCAGCAGGACTGTCAGAACCGGCTGAACAGCGTTAATCAGGGATACATTTAGTGCCGTAGTGAGATTGAGCGCAATCAACAAGACCGTCGTACTGCCGATAATCATGCAACCCAGCATGGTCAGCACACCTCGATTTGCCCGATAAGCTGGTAGCAGGTCATGAATTCTCGGCAAGACAAAGGGTGCCAAAATGAGCGCACCTACCGTCCAACGCCAAAAGGAAAGCCCCACCGGCGGAATCTCGCCGTGCACGCTCCTGGCGATGACATGATTGCCGGCCAGAAACAGCGCCGTCAGTGTAAGCAGGAGATGCGCACTGCGTGGCGTATGCAGCCTCAAATCACCGTGCCTGTACGCGCCAGTCAATCGGGTGGAATTCGCGTGCGCTGCGATTTTGAACCACCGCCGCAGGCGGCGCAGCGAACGAAGCGCTTGCCTGCTCTGCCGGCGCATCGCCGTACAGCGTGTTTCGCTGTCGCGGACTACGACCAATACTCTTTATCAACCGGCTCATCGAGTCAGGCACCATCTCCTGACCATGACTTGCGCCGGCCGCACGGGAAATCGACTCGTTGGTCAACGTGCCTCCCAGGTCGTTCGCACCGGCATTCAGGCAATCGGTCACTCCAGCCTCGCCGAGTTTGACCCACGATACCTGGATATTCGGAACCAAAGGATGCAACACCAGCCGAGCTACGGCATGCATCAATATTGTTTCCCGATAAGTGGGTCCCGGCCTCGACAAGCCGCGGCGGTGCATCGGCGCTTCCATATGCACGTAGGGCAACGGGACAAATTCTGTTATGCCGCCGCTGCGTTCCTGCAAATCGCGAATCGCCAGAAGATGCCGTGCCCAGTGCTGAATATTTTCCAGGTGGCCGAACATGATGGTTGAAGTTGTGTGCAGGCCGAGTCCGTGTGCGGCCGCGATGGTGGACAACCACTCCCTCGCCGTGATTTTGTCCGGACAAATAATCCGGCGGATGTCATCATCGAGGATCTCCGCTGCGGTGCCGGGCAAAGTGCCGAGACCGGCGTCCTGCAGCTGTGCCAGGAAATGCTCAACAGAAACACCAAGAGTCCTGGCTCCGTGAGTAATTTCGAGTGGTGAAAACGCATGCACATGTATTTCAGGTGCAGCCCGTTTCGCTGCGCGGCAAATGTCGATATAGGTCTGCCCGGTAAAAGCCGGGTGAATACCACCTTGTAAACATACTTCTGTCGCACCGCGGCCCCAGGCTTCCGCCGTCCGGCGCGCTATCTCCTCGAGATCGACAACGTACGGTGTGCCGCGCAGATTTTCGCTCGTCTTACCCTTTGAAAAAGCACAGAATGAGCACTTGTAAAGACAAATATTCGTGTAGTTGATGTTCCGATTGACTACGTACGTGACAACGTCGCCGGTCACTTCAAAACGCAATTGATCCGCCGCATGACAAACCGCTGCAACACTGCTACCGCGGACGCGAAACAACAACTCGACATCCGATTGCGTCAGGCGCTTGCCGGAGCGGCAGCGTCCGAGAATACGACTCAGGCGTGAATCGAATACTCCATGATTGCCGGCATCTGCACGTTGCAATCGCCAGGGCGGAGTCACATCTGCACCGGCCGCCCATTCCTCCGGACGGCTGTCATCGCGGGCATATCCATCGCTATCTGCATGTCGCAGTACAGCACCGATCAATCCGGAGTCTATCCACTGGTCACGATCCTGTATGTATGACGGATAAACTGTCAGGCGCGGCACCAGTATTTTATTCGCCGCCGCAGTGATATCAGCCAGGTCCTGCACATGCGGCCAGGGCGACTCCGGATTCACATGATCAGGCGTCACCGGCGACACGCCACCCCAATCGCTGATTCCGGCACGAATCAGTTCCGCCGGATCATTCGCGTTCAGATTTGGCGGCACCTGGATGCTCATACCCGGTCCGAAAACGTGACGCGCGATCGCCACGGTCCAAAGCAGCTCTTTCCTGTCCGCTGCCGGCGTAGTCGCCATTTTTGTGCCAGGCTTCGGCACAAAATTCTGAATGATGATTTCCTGAATGTGGCTGTATTGTTCGTGCAGCTCACGCAAAGCCACAAGGCTGTCAAACCGTTCGCTGCGGGTTTCGCCGATGCCGATCAGAATACCGGTCGTAAATGGTACGCGAGCTTCACCGGCCGCCCGGATGGAATCCAGGCGAACCGAGGGCAGCTTATCCGGTGATCCGTAATGCGGTCCGCCCCGCTGGGAGAGACGCGCCGATGCGGTTTCAAGCATCATCCCCATCGACGGTGCGATCTTACGAAGACGCTGATAGTCGGAGAACGACATGACGCCGGCGTTGAGGTGTGGCAACAGCCCGGTTTCCCGGCGCACGAGTGCCGCCACCTCGGCCAGATAATCCAGGGTGGTGTCGTGGCCCATTTCTTTGAGTGCGTTCCGGGCGGTCTCGTAGCGGAGTTCCGGCTTGTCGCCCAAGGTAAACAGGGCTTCGCGGCAACCCGCCTCCCTGCCCTCCCGGGCAATCGCCAGGACTTTTTCGCGGTCGAGATAGGGTTCCGCTACCCGTCGCGGCGTCTTGGCATAGGTACAGTAGTGACAGACATCCCTGCACAATTCCGTCAGCGGAATGAATACTTTGGGCGAGTAGCTCACGATGCTTCCGCTACCGGCATCACGAATCTCGGCCGCAGCATTCATGAGGCGCTCCAGGGACCATGCCTTCCCTATGCGTATTAGTTCATGCCGATCTGCAGAAATAGCCATCATGAGTCAACAAGTCGTGCAGGAACTTAACAGTGTCACAGGAATTATTCTGGCGACATAACCATCGCAGGTCGTCGGGCGTGTCAATATCACGTTGAAACGCATGATCATCCAGCACGCAGACTCTCTGCCCTGCAGCCCGCGCTGCGAGTGTATGTCTCTTAGCGCTGCCTGCGCCGAAACTGAACTTCACGTGCTGTGGCATTGTCGCAATGAATACATTGGTGCCTCCATCGCGGGCTGCACGACAGATGGTGACGCCCTCTTCGTGAGCGCGTAAGACCCGGGAAAAATCTTCACTGCATGGGTGGGGCAGGTCCGCGGCGACAAGCAAAAATACTCTCGCCGATTGAATTTCAGGCAGTTGTGCAATCCGGGTCAGATTACCCGACACATCGAGCATCGGATCATCATTTTCGTATTCGCATTCAAATCGTCTTGCGAGATCTTCCTGCTCGGTGCCCTGCCCCACTACCAGTATGCGATCAATTTCCGGCGTGCTGGTCAATGCAACCAATACATCGGTCGCCATCAGCCTGGCGACCTGTTCGCATTGAGCACCCACCAATACGGGTGACAGGCGCGACTTGGCCCGATCAAATGCCTTGACTGGCAATATCGCCCAAGTCTTACTCATGGCGCCTTGCTCCGGAAAGAAAATATGCCGCAATACTGCCTTAGTCTGCCGTGAAACTCTTCGTTTATTCAAGAAACTGTATCGGCTGGTTTGCTGGTGCGCGATCTCATCACGGCTATCGCGCAATGAAATGCTGAATGCCCTCCCCGAGCTTGATTCAAAGGCCCCTCTCCGGGGAGATGGGGAAATTCTTGTCGCTGACTTTGACGGTATCTCGTCCCGAAGTGGACTTCCACCTCGCGTCCAGTGGACAACTCCGGGCTATTCCTCGAGCTTATTCACCTGGTCATCTAACTTGACAGGCTTGTGGGAAACAGTGCTGGCAAATCCACATTGTCGGCTGATTGACAATTCAAGCTTTGCCCCAGACGTCCTGAGCCACTTCGACTACCAACGCCAGCTTGCGCATTTGCTCGTCTTCGCAGAGTGCGTTACCGCCGGCCACGCTGGCAAACCCACACTGGGGGCTAATGGCTAATCGTTCCAGGGGAACGTAAGTGGTTGCCTGGTCAATACGGCGTTTTAGAGCACTCTTGTCTTCCAACTCAGCTGTTTTGCTCGAAATCAGTCCAAGCACCACCATCTTATCTTCGGCCATATAGCGAAGTGGTGAAAAGTCCCCCGCCCTGGGCGAATCGTACTCAAGGAAAAAAGCGTCGACTTTCAGGTCATTGAAAAGGATCTCCGCCACGGGTTCATAGCCGCCTTGCGCCATCCAGCGTGAACGAAAGTTGCCACGACACAAATGCAACCCCACTGTCATATCAGTCGAACGGGCTTCAAGCACTTTGTTTATGGTGGCAACATAGCGCCTGGTCAGGTCATCCGGATCTTGCCCCATATCAGCAATTTGCTGCCTCACGTCACTGTCACAGAGCATGGCCAGGGGCACTTCATCCATCTGTAAGTAGTGGCAACCCGCCTCAGACAGGGAGCGAATTTCCGCTTCATAGATTTGTGCCAGATCATTCCACCATACTTCAATGTCGGGATAAACCACTTCATCCCGGCACTCGTCGCCTCGAAAAAAATGGAATGCGCTTGGAGATGGCATATTTGCTTTTGGAGTTTCCCGGGTTAGTCCTTGCAGGCGCGCAAAATCATCGGTGCAAATCGGTTGCTCGCGGCGCATTTTGCCGCTGGCATAGCAGGTCGGCCATTCGTAGTCATGGCCGTGCGCATCATGAAAGCGGAACAGTGACGGCTTGAGCTCGAATCCCTCAAGCCGCTCAAAGAAAAACCCAAACCAGGACGACCGGCTAAATTCGCCGTCGCTGATTGACTGCAACCCGACAGACTCTTGTAATTTGACCGCACGCGCGATTTCCCGATCCAGAGTCTCGAAGTAAGCGTCCCTGGAAATGCTGCCTCTTAGGTAAGCTTTGGCAGCATCCTTCACTTTCTGTGGTCGCAGCAGGCTACCAATATGCTCAGCCCGAAATGGAGGATTCTGTTGAGTCATTGTGTGTTTTTTTCTCGATTAGTTGGGCATAGGAAGAATAAAACCGTTTGATTGCAGCTTCGCTGCCTTGTCGCGCTTCGATTTTCCGACCGGCCTATCAAAGTCGATGTGGCAACCGATGAGATAATCTCAGAAACAACAAGGTTCGAAGTTAGGTTTTGTCGTAATCAAGCACTACCGATTCACTGGCCGGGCGCGACTGACAGGCAAGGATATAACCTTGCTCGACTTCCCAGGACTCCAGACCGTAATTTGTGTCCATCTGGACCTCGCCTTCCCGAACGTGCGTACGACATGTCGCGCAGACACCGCCCTTGCAGGAGAAAGGCAGTTCGTAGCCATGTGCGGCAGCGGCGTCGACGATATTATCGCCTGCCTTCGGCATCTCGAATGACTTGCGATGACCGTCCATGATGATGGTGATTGTGGATAAGTCTTTTGACTCGCCTGCACTTGCCTTCGGTTTGACGAACTGCTTGCCCTTTCTTGGCGCGCCGTATCTCTCCTTATGGATTTTGTCACTGTCGAGGCCAAGCTCGGTCAATGCCTTTGTAACCGTTTCGATCATCGGAAATGGACCGCAGACGAATGCCTCGTCCGGTTCGAGTCCGGCACAGAAATCAGTGAACAGCTCGCGGACTTTCGCATCATCCATTCGACCACGAAAGACAGGAAACTCCTGTTCTTCCTGTGTGAAAAGGAAGTAAAGCTGCAACCGCTCCGCAAAGCGGTTCTTCAACGCGTACAGATCGTCGATGAACATCGTCGTACTTTGACGGCGGTTGCCGTAAAACAGCACGAATTTTGCCCGTGGTTCGCCCTCGAGCGTCGCCCTGATTATCGACAGTATCGGCGTGATGCCACTGCCGGCTGCAAAACCGAGATAGGTTTTCTCAGTGTCTGCGTCAAGTCTTGCATGAAAT
>FXBF010000065.1_pt1 | contig 28752 bp, 25 predicted proteins | sample 5335321 | NCBI WGS metagenome assembly FXBF01 (sample SAMEA103928391, study PRJEB20085) | sediment metagenome | isolation source: sediment
AGAAGCCCCGGACCGTTAATGTTGCCGGTCTCCGACCCCATTCCCTGGCGGTTCTCCAGGAGGAAGTACTCGTTCGTCCCGCCAATGTCGATCCTAAGAGCAGTGTCCCGTGGGACGATCGGGCTGAGGACTTGAGCGCCGGTTCCCTGGGCCAGGTTAACAGTGTCGATCGCGATCCAGCCGAGCTGATCCTTGGACCACGCCTCCATATGGGCAGGGCTGCTCTGCACGTTCCAGTTTCCGGAACCCATGAGGCCCCACTCCCCGATCCCCTCCGAATTGAGGCTCGTGTCGTAGAGGTCCGGAAGGCCAGCCATACCGTGGCCCAGCTCGTGCGAGAAGGTACCGATCGACATGATTTGGGTATCGGTACATCCGCCAGTCCCACCAACGGCTGACTGAATCATGTAGTCGTTCACGGTGACACCGTCACCCGTGGTGTAGACGCTTCCTTTCCACGCGGCGTAGACCCAACGATGTGCCCAGATGTGTGCTGACCCGGGGCAGGAGCCGTCCTTCAGAGGGTGCAGGACAGCGATGAGATCAACAGTCCCGTTGTTGTCGTGGTCATAGACGCTGAAGTCGGTGTTCACATCGGCACTGTCAAGGAGTGCCTGAAGGAAATCGCCTGTGCGGTCGGTGCTCGGGTCCAGTCCGTTGTTCGACCCTTCGTACCACGTGCTGGCGCTGTCCACCTTGAACCAGCCGATGACATCTCCCGTCACCGTTACGAGACCATTCGACATTTCGTCGTAGAACGTGGTGACCGAATACGGGGGCGGGAGCGCCGCGTTGAACAGCGCGCCACTGAGTGAGGCGGTGTCCGGTTGGAACACGTGGGTGCTGTCGCTGAAGTATCCGATAAGCACGGGGATGCGGAACGTGCCCTGGACAGCCGTGCCAGCCGCCTGCGCCGCGGCTCTGGAAGGTTGGCCGCCGGCGAAGTGCGCGTTCAACGTCGCATAGTCGTTCGCTCGAGCCAACGCCTGCCGCCGCTCCCGCACCTGGCGCGCGATCTCCTTCCAGACCTTCTCGAACTGGTAGGCGTTCGGGTAGCGGGCCAGTGTCTCGTAATAGCCCGGCGGCGGTTTGACGCCGTGAATCCTTCCCAGCATCTCCACGTCCTGGGCGACCAGTTCGAGGGGCACGGCCGCCCAACCAACAACGATCAGGCCGGTGCCGGCGATCAGCGTGAGTGGCACTGAAGCTCTCATTACCGTCTCCTCGATCGGCGTGGCTGTCGGAGCAAGGTTGTCATGCTGTGGCGTATGTGTAGATGAGAAACCCACAGCGCGTTTGGTCGTCGACGGAATAGAGGGCCGGATCTCGACTGCCGACGACGAAACGGCGGAGACTGGGGGGACAGACTGGGAACAATTAATGCTGTGCCTCGCCGTCAGTCAAGTTTTTCTGTTTACGGCAGATACGCCCTGTGGCAGTACCGGGGCGGACTCCCCTATATTGCCCGTCCCAATCGTACACTTCTGGAATGAGCGATATGCGTGGCCGCGTCCACTGGATATTCCTTGCCGCCTGCCTGGCAGCCGCTGCGGGTTGCCGGACGCGCGAGGAAACGGCCGGCCGGCCCGGCGGCGGGGACCAACCTGCGGCTGCGGTCCGGGAGGACAGCCTGGATCGCGAGACGGGAGAGGCGGCAGAGGCGCTGGGGGCGGAGGTGGGCGCTAACGCCAATGCCGAAAGCCGGCGACAGTCGGAGTCTCAGGTGATGGCTGAACGGTCGGGAATAGAGGGTCTGGTCACCATCGGCCCAGCTTGCCCGGTCGCGGAAGAAGGCAGGCCCTGTCCCGATCGGCCGTACCGGGCGCAGATAAGCGTTCGCGACGCCCACTCCGACCGGGTTGTCACCACATTCACCAGCGGCGAAGACGGCCGGTTTCGAGTCGATCTGCCGCCGGGCGGCTATATCCTGGACCCGGGCGAGCCGCGGCTGCTCACCGATCCTCGGGCCGGGAAGGTGGTGGTTACGGTTGAATCGGGCCGCTACAGCTACGTGGTTGTGAGGTTTGATTCTGGGGTTCGCTAGCTGGCGGGTCACGCGGATACGGCGCATCGCGGCAGTGGCCGAACGCTCGTTCAACACACATTCGGAGACCGAAATGGCAAAGCGAGCGCATGCGGTAGCCTGGGGTTTGGCAGTCGTAGCTCTCACGTTTGGATCGGCGATGCCGGCGGGGGCTCAGCTCTATCAGGGGCCGGAGCAGGGAACGTCAGCGCCCGGTCAACTGGTGACGACCAGCGCGCTCCCAGCGATTCCCCCGGCCGGAGCCGAGCTGGTCCCGAGTCCCCCGGAGCACGAGATCGACCTCGTTCCGGATCCGCCGGGGCTCAGGCCGCCGCTGGCTCCCCTGGGCTTCAACGAGCAGGACGACCCGAGCTGGTTTGCCCCGCCGGGCGCTGTCACTACCGCGCCCGGGTTGCTGCGGGATTTCCGGGGGATATTGCAGACCACGAACATCCCGCCCGATCCCATCGCGGCCGCGGGCCCGAATCATTTGATGGGCTTGGTGAACCGCTTCTTTGCCATCTTCAGCAAGGACGGCACGAACCTGCAGCAGATCTTCGCTCCCAGCTGGTTCGACAACGTAGTCCCGGGCAACAACGCTTTCGATCCGAAGGTGATCTACGATCACTTCGACGATCGCTGGGTGATGGTCTGGCTGGCCGTCGACCGGGACACAGTATCTCTAAGCTCTCACATCCTGATTTCGGTGTCGGATGATGCCGATCCGAACGGGACGTGGTGCAACTTCGCGCTTCGCGGCGACTTAAATGGATCGACCCCGTCCACATTCTGGTCGGACTACCAGGGTGTAGGGTTCGATGGGGACGCGGTCTACGTCGTTCCCAACCAGTTTCCCTTCGACGACGGCTCGCCGTATGTCAAGCTCCGCATCATCCCGAAATCAGACCTTTACGATCCAGCCTGTCCCGCGGTCACCTATACCGATTTCTGGGACCTCCGCGATCCGGACTTCCCGGATGTCAGGGTGTTCACGGTGCGGCCGGCGGTCACCTTCGGGTCGCCGGGCGTGGAATACCTGATCAACGATGCGTCGTTCTTCACGGGGACCACGATGACCCTCTGGTCGCTTACGAACCCCCTGGATCCCAGTCCGGTACTGACGGCGACCAACGTGTCGGTCACGCAAAGGCAACCACCACCCAACGCCGACCAATTGGGGGGGTCGTCCATCTTGATCAGTGTGGGTGGTCCCAGAGTTAGAAACCTCGTCTATCGCGACGGCTCGGTGTGGACGGCTCAGAGCGTGGCTGATATGACCGGCAATTACGCGAGAGCGCGATACGTGCGAATCGACGTGGCCGGGCCGGCGGTTCTGGAGGACGTGTCCTTCGGCAGCGATGGGTGCTGGCTCTATTACCCGGCGATCACCGCCGACGTCAACGACAACATGACGATGGTCTACAGCCAGTCGTGTCTGGACACGTACATAGATATCCGCTACACGGGGCGCAGACCGACGGACGCCGGCCTCCGGCCCAGCGCCACGTTGAAGATCGGCGAGGCGAACTATGTGAAGGACTTCGACAGCGGCAGGAACCGCTGGGGCGACTACAGCGGCGTGGCAGTCGATCCCGCGAACCCGACTCGGGTCTGGATGTTCGCTGAGTATGCGTCATCGCCGTCGAGCACGTGGGGCACCTGGTTCGGTGAGGTTATCGCGCGGGACGAGGGCGACGTCAACGACGATGGGGATGTCAACGTAGGCGATGTGGTGCTGCTCGTGGACATCATACTGGAGCGGGCCACTGCCGACCCGGTCACAGCGGCCATCTCCGACTGCAACCGGGATGCGGTGCTCAATATCGGGGACGTCGTCTGCCTCGTCGACTTGATCCTGGGCGGCGGCGGCTCCGCACTCGTGGCTTCACGGACGCCTGCCAGCGGCCAGCGCTCGGGCGAAGCGCGTCTCAGCTTAGCTTCCGCCGGGCGGCTTCCCGAGGTGCGAACCGTGCTGTTCGAGGCGGAGCTGGGTGCTGGGGTCGCCGGCGTGCAGGCGCGAATCAGCTACGACCCGAAGCGGGTCCGCCTTGGCACGCCCGAGCTGACACCGCGGGCGCAGGGCTTCAACCTTGCCTTCCAAGACACGGGCGATGAGCTGCGGCTGCTGATCTACGACGCGTCGGGTCGGACGCTCGCCGCCGGCGCCGGTGCGCTGGTGAGGCTGCCGGTCCACATCGGCCCGGTCGGCCCGGCGGGCGAGGATCTGGGGCTCGAGCTGAGACGCGTACTGCTTGCCCACAAGAGTGGCGGCGTCCGGTCGGCCAGGGTCGTGCGGGCGAATCTCACGACGCTACCCGTCGAGTTCCGGCTGAGCAACGCCTATCCGAATCCGCTGATCAGAGGGACCGGTACGAAGCTGGACCTGCAGATACCGGAGGCCGTTGGGCCGGCATTGTCGGGAGAAGGCGGCCGTGGGGCGATCGGGGCTGTGCGTGTTGTGGTCGATGTCTACAACGTGCGAGGTCAGAGGGTACGTCAGTTGATGGACGTCTATCTCTTGCCGGGTCAGCACACGCTCGAATGGGATGGGCGTAACGACCGCGGTGAGCACGTGGGAACGGGCCTGTACGTGCTGCGTCTGCAGGCCGGGTCGTTCGCGGCGACCCGCAAGCTGATTGTGCCCGGGGGTTAGGCCGGATCATGAACGTCACCTGGCCGCGCATGGCCGTCGCGATTGCGGCGCTTGCCGTCGTCCATCCCGCGATCGCCGCGGCGCAGGATTTCGACCGTGAGGTCGCGTTCCTGACGATCCCGACGGGCGCCCGTCCGGTCGGCATGGGCCGGGCTGCGGCCGCTCTGGGAGGTGACCTGCAGAGCGTTCGGTGGAACCCCGCCGTCCTGAACACCATCAGCGATTTCGTGCCGCTCGTATCGAGCTACGATGGGCCGCTCGACTTCGGCGTGAACCAGCTTGCCGCCGCCTTCCCCGTCTCGCGTCTGGGCGTGCTCGCCGTCTCGGTCGAGGTACAGAGTTTCGGGGACATACCGCTCACCGGCTCGGGTTCGCCGGACGCGGAGGCCGGCGCGATCTCTCCCAATAACCTGATCCTTGGTGTCGGGTTCGGTCGCTCGTTGGTGCAGCGGCTGTCGTTCGGGATGTCGGCGAAGTGGATTCACAGCGAGCTGTTCGGCAGTCTGCAAGGGAGCACGTTTGCGCTGGATGCCGGTCTATTCTGGATCCCACTTCGGCAGGTACCGCTATACCTGGGAGTAAGCGCTCTGAATATCGGCCCCGGACTGCGCCTGGACGATCAGCCCGGGGCGCAGAGCGCCCCCTTGCCGGGCCGGATTCGCTTTGCGGCGGCGTACGATGTTCTGGGTCATCTGGCGCCCGGGAAAGAACTGCGCTTTCTCGTCGCGATCGACCTGGAGCACGCCGTCCGCGATCTGGGGACGGGGAGCCAATACCTGGGTGTCGAGCTGGGCATCCGCGAGATTCTCTTCGTGCGCGGGGGTTTCGTCGCCGAGACGCTGATCGAGACGAATACGGGTGTGACGCTGGGACTCGGACTTGGGCTGGGTTTCTTCCGCTTCGATCTGGCGAGGGAGCTGGGTGTGAATCAGCTGGGCGACGAAACGCAATTGTCGCTCAGCGCGCGTCTCTGAGGCCGGTTGCCGGCCTCGGTCGAGTCGATGATAGTTGCTTGGAAGGGAGAACTTGATGGTCTCACGCTATCGGGTGTTACTAGCTCTACTGGCGACCCTACTGGGAGCTGCCGCTCTGTCGGCCGCTTGTTCCGATTCCTCCGGGCCGAGCGATACCACGATCGTTCTGTTCATCGACTCGGTGCCGAACCCCACGAACCAGCTCGACGTGACCATCAGCGGAACGACGGATCCGGGTGCCGCGGTGACAGTCGCGGGCCCGCGGGACACGCTCTCCGACCTCGCCAGCGCTCAGGGGACGTTCTCGCTCACGGTCTTGCTGCTTGCCAACGCCATCAGCGAAGTGACGGTGGTGGCGCGGGATTCCGCGGACAATGAGATTGGCGATACGCTCGCTCTTGCGCAGGACGGCGAAAAGCCCGCCGCCGTCTTCACCTCGCCCCTGGGTGGCAGCGCTACTCAAAGCCAGTCGGGATTCCCCGTCGCTCTCGATCTTGCCGACGACACCGCATTCGTCGAATTCGCGAGTGGAGTGGATCCCGCCAGCTTCGCGATCGAGAGCAGCCAGCCGGTAGGCGGCGTGTTCAGGCAGAGTGGCACGTTCTCGACGGTCTATCCGGCCGGCACCAACCTGGCGCCGCTCTTCACCGCGGTCACCCAGTTGGGTGCGAATTGGGTCGTGCCCGATAGCGCGGCGTTTTCGCCTGGCGTCGACCAGATGCTGGCACGGATCAGCGACGTGGCCGGCAACCAGTCCTCGCCCGCGGTCGTCAGCTTCAACGTGACGGCAGACCCGGACAGGCTGATCGTGGTCGACGCTGGGGGAAGCGCAGGGTCAACCGGGAACCCGCAGGTTATCGGCCTGGCCAATGGGGACACGATCGGCGGGGTCCAGTTCGATTTCACCTACAGCATGCCGATCATCTCCTCAGTGGATTCGGTGACCGTCGCGCCGCGTACATCCGCGTTCGACGGGATCGCTTTCAACGAGATCGCCCCGGGCCAGGTCCGGGTGCTTCTCTTCGACTCGAGCGGCGACCTGTTGCCACCCGGCCAGGGCCCGATTATCACCCTCTGGCTCACCGTGGGCGCCGCCGCTGCCCCGGGCGATTACACCGTAGTCTTGGAGCAGATATTCCTGTCAGACAGGCTCGGCGTCACCCGGGCGGTCCCCGGGGCGACAGGGACGTTCCGCGTGCCTTAGCGGCGCTCAGCGCCGCTGAACGCCGAAAATCGGCGAATCCAGTGAGACTGCGCCTTTTCGGGGTCTGTAGGTAATTCAGGTTACATCCGTGTGGCGGCGCGATCCGAAGGAAAAGCTATAACGCTAAGTATATAAAGAGGTTATGACGATGTTGCCTAGGTGACCGATCGAAGGGAGCGATCGGTTCCGCGAGGGTCGAACCCGTCAGAATCCGCTTCCTGCCTAGCTTTTCCCTTGACGTTTCAAGGGTTTCCGCTTTACAGTAGATTCGGCTTCGCCCTTTCCTATTCAGGTTCCAACCACCTTCCCGAAAGGAGCTTGTGGTGAACAAGACCGAACTCATTGACCAGCTGGCAGCAAGGAGTAGCCTGAGCAAGGCCGATGCTGGCCGTACCATCGACGCCCTGTTCGACGTGAACAAGGGGATCATTGCTAGCGCGCTCAAGAGCGGCAGCAAGGTTCAGATCACCGGGTTTGGGACGTTTGAGACCCGGCAGCGCGGGGCGCGTATGGGCCGGAATCCACGCACAGGCGATCGGATCCAGATTCCCGCGTCGGTGTCGCCGGCGTTTCGTCCAGGGAAGGGTCTGAAGGACGGCGTGAGGCCGTAGCTCTCGGAGTTGGGGGAGGGAGGCCTACGCAGGAAGAGTCTCCTTCCCCCGGATCCTGGTCTTCTACTCTCTAAACACCCGCACGTTGGCGGGCCGCCCCCGTATCGTCGCAGTCGCCAGGCTCTTGATCACCTGATCGGCGGCAGAGGCGGCGACCTCCACCGAAGAATGAGTGTCCCTAATCTCGATGCGGCCGATCCGGTCGCCGCTCACCGATGATTCGCCGGTGATGGCGCCGACAAGATCGGCCGGCCGCACATCGTCCCGACGCCCCACACCGAAATAAAGACGTGTCCAGGCCGGGAGTGGGTCGGTAGCCGCCGCGGGAGAGCGCTCCCGGAAGAGCGCCGTCGCCGCAGCGGCAAGCTGGACGGGAGTGAATTCATCCAGCAAAGGCTCCAGGATCAGCATATAGGGCTCCAGGTCCCGTCCCGCAGCCGCATCCCGCAGCTGCTCCCGTGTCAGCTGGGCGGAACGGAGCGCTTCCACGGGCAGCGCGGTTTTGAGAGCTGCCAGCCGCGCACCCAGCGAGCCGGCCAGACGTTGCAGGTGAGCTAGCTCGCCCGGCTCCAAGAAGACGACGGTCCGGGCCGCCCCCTCGATTCGCCTCGAGAGACTCTGAAGGTCCGCTGGAGAGCCCCAGGAGATCGTGGAGGCGCCCGGCTCGGTCTCGGCTTCGTCCCCGCACTCGACTTGTACGCTGGCGCCTCCACCAATCCCGCCGGCATCGACGCCACGGACGGTCAGGCGGTCCACCAGCGTTGCCGCGTCCTCTTCCAATCTGCAACGAAGGGTGCAGCGGTTGCGGCTCTTCGCCACCATGGAATCCAGCAGCCGCAAGAGGACAGGCAGCCACAGCTGTCGCGGAGCAGCCCAGTACTCCACCGTCGCATCGCGCACTGGCTGCACATCTGTCGGGATATAGGCCAGACGTCGAGAGCGCCGGGCATGCCGCTCGATCATATCCTCGACGTGCCGGGTCAGGTGTGAAGTCAGGAAGACGCGCTGCGCGTCCTTCGGGATCTGAGCGGTGAGGGTCTCCAGCGCCTCTTCAGCGCCGAGCTCTACCATGGCCGACGCCCCATCCACGACTAGCGCGCTCAGAGCGTCCAGCTTGATCGCCGAGTGTTCGACCGCCGCTAAAGCGGCGCTCGGGCTGGCTACGACCACGTCGGAGGCCACCGGCGATCGCGCCTGCACTACGGCGACCGTCAGTCCCCGCGCCTGCATCAGGCTCAACAAGGCGTCGGCTGTGGCCGCCGCTCCATCGTCGGTGGGTCTCAGTATCAGTGCCTGTGGGCCTTTCGGCGCCGGCTCGAGGCGCGCGGCGAGACCCAGGCCATAGGCCAACGTCTTGCCGCTGCCCGCGGAGGCGACGCCCATGACCGTGGTTCCCCGGGCGATCACCGGCACCGCTTCCTCCTGTAGAGCTGTGGGCCGATGATAGCCGAGCCCGTGCAGGCGCTTTAACAGGTCACTACCCAGCTTGAGATCCTCAAAAGTGCTCATGGCCCCAATTTAGCATGCACATCCGATTTACGAAGAGGTTAGACCTCGGCTTGACGCTGTCCCTCGCAGCCGCCTATGATCGCTTCCAGGTTGCAAGTTGGCTCGACTGTCTTAACCAAAGGGTTCATGAAGAAAGCGATCGTCATCGGGTCCAGCACGGGCATCGGCCGGGCTCTCGCGAAGGTGTTGGCTGGGAACGGCTATGAGGTGGGTCTGGCGGGCCGGCGGACCGAGCTGATGGAAGAGCTGAGCGGCGAGATCACCACTCGAACTTGCATCCGGGCTCTCGATCTCGCCCGGCCGGAAGACGCGAGGCGGGCGCTGAGGCGGCTGATCGACGAGATGGGCGATGTGGATCTCATCGTCATCAACTCCGGGGTCGGCTCCTCTGATCCCACCTGGGAGGAGGAGCTTCAGATCATCGCCGTCAACGTGACGGGCTTCGCGGCCATGGCCAATCTGGCCATGGAGTATTTCGTGGGGCGAGGATCGGGCCACATCGTCGGCATCTCATCGGTCTCAGCGCTGCGAGGGGTGACGACGAGCTACAGCGGCTCGAAGGCCTTCGACTCGACCTACCTGGAAGGACTGCAGTTCAAGGCGGACCGGCTGGGGTTGGACATTCGGGTCACCGACGTGAAGCCCGGCTTTGTGGACACACCGATGACCGAAGGCCGCGAGGACATGTTCTGGGTGGCACCCGTTGATAAGGTGGCCCGGCAGATTTACGATGCGATCCGCAAGCGGAGGCGGCACGTCTACGTCACTAAACGGTGGCGGCTGATGGGATGGTTGATGAAGCTGCTCCCCTATCGGGCCGCGTCCTGGCTGCAGGGCCGGAGACGTGGCTAGGCTGGCCGTGTAGCGCCGCTCTATCCGTGGAAGGGGGCCGGGTGGCCCACGTCGTAGGGTCGCAGCGAGATCACGCCGCCGTCCGGGACATCCAGGTCGGCCAGCGTGCGGGATTCGTCCAGCACCTCCTTCTCGAAGAACTCGACGTAGTAGCCTGAAGGATCGACGTCGCTTGATCCCAGCAGTTCCGGCAGCGCCTGCTCCTTGATCGTGCCCACGGGTGTGCCCGGCGCGAACTCCATCTTGCGCTCGCGCCAGAGGTCGGGGACGATCACAGTGATCTTCAGCATCTCTCCGGCCATCGCCTCCATCCTCTCCGCTCTTCTTCTAGATGTGGGGGATCGAGTAGAGAAACCGGAGCGTCAGGTCGGTGACATCGAATCCGACGCCGCGGTCCGTCTCGACGTGCACGGTCGTATGTCCGTGTTCCCGGTGCGCCGAGATCTTCGCGATGCCGATAGCACCGGAATACTCGAGCCGATTGTTCCCGCGCTCCTGCACCTCGAGGCCGCTGTTCTCGCGGTAGTACTCCTCCGCCCTCCGGATCACTTCCTCGGGTGAAAGATGAGTCGATAGCTCGTACTTCATCGCAGTCTCTTACCTTGCTTTCAGTTCCGGGGCCGCGGCGAATATCTCGAACGACCACCGAAACGTCAAGGACGTTCAGGTCGTGCTCAGATCTGCGAGACCCGGGTGCTCAATACCTCGAGTCCGTTCTCCCGGACGACAAAATCGTCCTCGATTCGCACGCCCCATTCATCCGGCAGATAGATGCCCGGCTCGATGGTGAAGACCATCCCCACTTCCAGCTTGCGGCGGTTCCCGTTCACCAGATACGGGGGCTCGTGGCCGTCCATCCCGATGCCGTGGCCCAGCCGGTGAGTGAAGTACTTCCCGTAGCCCCCCTGTGTTATGACGGTGCGAGCGATATGGTCGAGTCGCTGGCTCTCCGTACCCGGCCGGGCCGCCTCATACGCCGCCGTCTGCGCGGCCAGTACGGTGTTGAACACCTCCGGGTACTTCGGCGACGGGTCATCTCCGAAGAAGTGCATGCGTGTGATGTCCGAGGCGTAACCATGCACCCGGCTGCCGGCGTCTATCAGCACCGGCGTGCCGTGCTCGAGCGCCCGGTCACCTGGACCGCCGTGAGGGAGCGCGCTGTCGGGCCCGAACTGGACCAGGCCGCCGCCGCGCGCGCCGCGCTGGCTCATCTGCTCACTCAGATGAGCGGCAACCTCCCGCTCGGTGACGCCCGCCTCGAGGCTGGCGAAGCTGGCGGCAATAGATGTTTCCGTGATCGACACGGCACGGCGGATGAGAGCGATTTCCGCATCTGACTTGATGATCCGGAGTTGCGTGAACAGGTCGCCGGCATCGGGGAACTCCCAGTTGGTCATCACTTTCCGGAGCTTCACGACCGTCCCGTAGCGCGTGCTCGGCTCGATTCCCAGCCTGGCGGGTCCCAGTGTCCATAGCACGCTATAGATAAGCTCGTAGGGGCTTTCATCCTCCGCCCATCCCCGGACGTCGGCGAGCGAACCGACGGCCCGCTTGATGCGCTCGACCTCGAAGCTGGGCGCGACCACGAGCGGTTGGCCGCTCTTGGGGATGACCAGCGCGATCAAGCGCTCGCTGCGCCCGAAGTTCGCACTCTGCAGGTACGAGAAGTTGGTGGAGGGCTCACTGAAGAGGGCGGCGAAGCCATAGCTCGGCATGAGATCCAGGGCCCTCTCCAGCCGCTTGCGGTAGACCGAGATCGGCAGCGGATCGATACCCTGGCCGGTGGCCGGCGGGTCGAGCAGTGAATCGGCCAGACTCCTCCCTCCGAAGCCGGGAAACGCCACGACAGCGCCCGCGGCGCTTGCGTATTTCAGGAAATCACGTCGTTTCATGATGCCGCCCTGTCTAGAGTCGGATTTGGGCCTACATTATCTGCCGGTTTGTGCTCCTACAACCCTTCACCAGGATGCCACCTATGCGTAGCTCGCTGTTGCTCATGGCCTTGGCTGTGGCGGCGGTTGTGATTGCCGTGTGGATGATGAGGTCGGGAGCGCGCTATGGGGACGCTGACCTGATCCTCATCGGCGGCGAAATCTACACCGTCGAGCCCGACCCGCCTCGCGCCCGGGGCGTGGCGATGCGCGGCGGCCGGATCGTGGCGGTGGGATCAGAGAAGGAGGTCTCGCGTTACCGGGGCCCGAACACCGTTGTGGTCGAGCTGGATGAGGCCTTCGTGCTTCCGGGCTTCATCGACAACCACACGCACTTCAACCGCGCGGCCCAGCTTCTGCTGGGGATCAACCTCCTCGATGTGGCCGACTCTGCTGTGTTGGTGGAGCGCGTGGCGGCCGCGCGGGATCGTCTGCCCGGGGGAGCCTGGATATTGGGCGGCGATTGGGGCGCCTATGAGGAATGGGCCATGGGTTCAACGGGTCGCGGAGGCGAAGCGGCCTCGGGCGAACGATTCAAGCCCCACCGCAGCATGATCGACCCGCTGACGCCGGAGACGCCGGTCCTGCTGCGCCGCTGGGACCGCGGTGAGTACCTGGCCAACGGCGTCGCCCTCGAGCTTGCCGGGATCACCCGCCACACGCCCGATCCGGCTGGAGGAACGATCGAGCGCGACCGCGAGACGGGTGAGCCCACAGGTATCCTCACCGGCACGGCGGTGGAGTTGGTCCAGCGGGTCATCCCGCCCGAGTCGTTCGAGCAGCGCGTGCTCGAGGCGCGCGTGGCGCTCCAGCGCTTGGCGGAGAACGGCGTCACGGGAATCCACGACATCACCAGCGATCATCAGATGCGGGTTTTTCAGTACCTGCGGGACCGGGATGAACTGACCGTCCGGGTGTACGCCCGGCCCACGCTGGACAAGTGGTCCGACTTGGCCGCAGTAGGGATCCAATCCGGCTTCGGGGACGATTACCTCAAGATCGGTGGGCTCAAGGGATTCGTGGACGGCATCATGGGAAACTCCAGCGCCCGTTTCCGGGAGCCGTACGACCACCAGCCCGACCAGAGCGGCAACTGGCGCACGATGGTGCTCGAGCCGCCCGGCATCGCCGAACTGATCCGCGCCGCCGACTCGGTTGGCCTGATTCCCCAGGTCCACGCCATCGGCGACCTGGCGGTGGACACGCTGCTCGACTGGTTCGAGCTGGCCATCGAACGGAACGGGCCCGGTGACCACCGCTTCCGCATGATCCACGCACAGGTAGTGGAGGAGGATGACTTCGAGCGGTTCGGGAAGCTCGGGATCATCGCCGAGGTCCAGCCGTACCACGCCATCGATGACATGCGCTGGATGGAAGAGCGGATCGGCCACGAGCGCAGCAAACGGGCCTACGCTTTCAAGTCACTGCTCGAGGGTGGAGCGCTACTTTCCTTCGGGTCCGATTGGCCCGGCACGAACGCAGCTTGGTATCCGGCGAAGCCGCTACTCGGCATCTATGCGGCGGTGACCAGGCGGACGCTGGACGGCCGGCCGGAGGAGGGTTGGTTCGCGGAAGAGCGTGTCGATGTGGAAACAGCGATCCGTGCCTACACGATCAACAACGCCTACGCAGCCGGAGAGGAGGACCTGAAGGGGAGCATCAAAGTGGGCAAGCTGGCCGACTTCACCATCCTGGACCGTGACCTGTTGGAGATCGACCCTTCGGAGATCAAGGACGTCAGAGTGCTCGCCACCATCGTGAATGGTCGCATGGTCTACGCGGCTGCCGAGCTGGCCGGCGCCCAGGAGCGGATCGCGGTAGCGACGGAGGCGGGATGAGCGCGGTCCCCGAACAGCAGCAACTGGACGGGCGGACGCGTAAGCCGGCCCCGGCCCTTCGGCCTGACCCCTGGCTGGTCGCGACTCCGGCCTTTCTCTTCCTGCTGGCCGCAGCGGTACTGATGCTGCGCCAGGTAGAGCCGTTCGTGACCTGGTTCTACATCTTGGCTTGGTATCCCACAATCCTGATTCTGGATGCCGCGCAGGCTCGTCGCAGCGGCGAGTACTATCTCATCACCCGGCCTCGCTTCGCCTTGTCGATGCTGGGCTGGTCGGCGGTGCTCTGGTTCTTCTTCGAGCTCGTCAACTTCCGTGTGGCGAACTGGTACTACGTTTTCCTGCCGCACGCCCGGCCGCTTCGCTGGTTGGGAATAACAGTGGCCTTCGCGACCGTAATCCCGGCAATCTTTCTAGCCGAACGCTGGTTGGCGGGTCGGAGTGTCTGGAGCGGAGCACGGTGGCCCACATTCACGGTCACACGGCGGACCCTGCGCGGTCTCTTCCTGACAGGAATCATCTTCGCCGCCCTGAGCCTGGCCTGGCCGAAGCTTTTCTTCCCCGTGATCTGGGGTGCGCTCACCCTCTTGCTCGAGCCTTGGAATTACAGGCGTGATCCCAGGCGCTCGCTGCTCGGCGATCTCTCTATGGGGCGGCCGGGCCGGCTGCTTCGTTTCCTGGTCGGTGGCATGGCCATCGGCTTTCTGTGGGAAATGTACAACATCGAGTCGCGCACCAAGTGGATCTACACGGTTCCCGGGCTCGAGAACCTCAAGCTGTTCGAGATGCCTCTGCTGGGCTTCTTAGGCTTCCCGGTCTTCGCCCTCGATTGCTTCGTCGTCTACCAGTCGCTGGTGCTGGCCGGCGTCGCCGTGCCGGAGGAGCGGCCGGCCACCGGCGGACGGCAAGCGCTGCGACCCAGACGCAGGTTCGCCGCGATAGGGGCAGCGATCGTGTTCTCACTGGCTGTGTTGCTAGGCATGGACCGCTGGAACACCGACTCGTTGGGGCCGCGACTCGAGGGGCTGTGGGTGGTGCGGTCGGCTGATAGGGCGAGCCTGACCGCGACTCCCTATCGCGATCTGTTCGTCCTCGCAGAGGCTGAACCCGAGGATGTCGCGCGGGCGACCGGCGCCGGGATCTCGGCGGCTCAGGAGTGGGTTACGGCCGCGCAGCTCTCCACCTTGAGAGGCGTGGGGACGGAGAACGCCCGACTCATGTGGGAGGACGGCACAAGATCGCTGGCCGAGCTCGCGGCCGCCGATCCCGAAGCGCTCAGCGAGCGGCTGAGAGCCCGGACGGCGCGGCCGCGGGCGGCCACCCCGCCAAAGGTCAGAGGCTGGGTCAGGGCCGCGCGACGGGCCACGGTGGACTAGCGGCGCCGGCAGGCCCATCTTCGCCCCGAACCCCTGCATGTTGTTATCTTTCGTTACTGCGGCGTTATGGACGAGAAGATCAGAGAAGCGTGTGCGCTCTATGTGGCGGATCTCTTCGCTCCCGAGGACGAGATTCTCACGGATTTGCGCCATGAGATGTCGCAAGCGGCCCTGCCCGAGATCTATATCGATGCGCAGGAAGGCCGGCTGCTCCAGGTCCTGCTTCGGGCTGTCCGTGCCAGGCGGGTCATCGAGCTGGGCACTCTGGGAGGCTACAGCGCCATCTGGATGGCGCGGGCCCTGCCGGCGGACGGCCGGCTGATCACGCTGGAGCGGGAGCCGGATCGTGCGGAGCTGGCGCGCCGTTACATCGCCCGCGCCGGCTTGAGCAATCGGGCCGAGGTTCGCGTGGGCGAGGCCGCAGAGCTGCTTAAGGAGCTGGTGAGCGAGGGCCCGTTCGACGCCGTGTTCATCGACGCGGACAAGGAGAACTATCCCCGTTACCTCGACTGGTGCACAGCGAATGTGCGCCGCGGCGGTCTGGTTGTCGCCGACAACGCATTCAAGAAGGGGCAAGTCCTGGATACCGCGACGCGAGATCCTGAGGTGACGGGGATACGGGAGTTCAATCGTCGGGTTGCTCGGGATTCGAGATTCACGTCGATCGTCGTGCCGACCCGGGACGGTGTGGCGATCGCACTCGTCAACTAGGGTGTGGCCGTGCGCATCAACTACCACCTTCACAACCAGTATTCCGCTGATGGACGGGGCAGTACCGAAGAAACCTGCCAGGCTGCCCTCGAACTCGAGTTCGACGAGATCTGCTTCACCAACCATGTCGAGACGTTCAACCCGGACTTGGGCGACTGGGTCGTTGATTTGGTGGAGGCGAGAGAACGGTTCGAGCAGATTCAGCACGAGATCGAACGGCTGCAGCCCGAGTACCCGGAGCTGCGGATTCTGTTCGGCGCCGAGTTCGAGTACCGCCGGGAGTGGGTCGAGACCCTGGACGCGCTGATCGATTCCGTCGATTTCGACCTGATCGTCGGCTCGGTGCACGTCGTGGACGGCCATCAAGTGTCGGGAGGGTCGATCGGTGCCTACTTCAAGGACCGCGATATTTCCGATACGTATGGCCGGTACTTCGATGTGGTCGAAGAGATGCTGGAGTGGGGCGGATTCGATGTCGTCGGCCACTTCGACATGGTGAAGCGGTTCGGCGCCAGGTACTACGGACCCTTCGACGCCGGGCCTTTTGAATCGCAGGTCCGGGGTGTGCTGGAGAAAATGGTCGACAAAGGTTTCGGGCTCGAGGTCAACACCTCGGGCGTGGTTCAAGCGCCTGCGGAGCCGTATCCGGGCCTCGACATCCTGAAGTGGGCGAAGGAGGCCCACGTCGCGACGGTGACTATCGGTACAGACAGTCACGTGCCCACCAGCTTCGAGCAGGGCTGGGAAGTTGGAGATCTACTGCTCCGGCGCGCCGGGTTCACGGAGATCACCCTGTTCAGCCACCGGATCCGCAAGAACGCGCCGCTGGTAGAGAAGCCGGACGAAGGAGAGTAGCGCGGGTCCGGAGATGAAGCGGATCGTTCCCAGCCTGGCGATTGGCCGGGAAGGTCGATTGCTGGAGATGGTGCGATTCCACCGGCTCGAACGTCCGGACGACCCGGTGGAAGCGGCCGCCGCTTATGCGGATGCGGGCGCCGACGAACTCATGCTCGTGGGTCGGGGGGCGCCACTTGAAGCTCTGGTATCGCTCTCAAGCCGAATCGCGCCTTCGCTCTCCATCCCCCTCGCCGTGGAAATCGATCTGGCCGAGCCGCAGGAGGTGGAGCAACTGCTGGGTGCCGGTGCCGCTCGAGTGGCGATAGAAGTCCCTGCCCTCCGGGACCCGGCACTCGTCGCACTTCTGGCCGGTGCGTTCGGCTCCGGGGCGATTGCCGTCAGGCTCACCGCGTCGCGCGAAGGCGGAAGCTGGCGCGTTGTGGAAGGAGATGCCGGGGTGCCCACCGAGTGGGATGCGGCCATCTGGGCAAGTGTCGTCCAAACGCAGGGGGCGGGAGAGATCGTCGTGGAGTCCACGGGCCGAGGGGCTAGCGGCGAACCCCTCGACCTCGAGCTCCTCGCGGCCGTTAGCTCGGCTGTGACGATGCCGGTGGTCGCCGCGGGAGAAGCCGAACAGGTCGAGGACCTCTTTGACGCCCTGATGATCGGCAACGCGGATGCTGTGCTGGTGGGCTCGTTGCTGCACTCGGGCCGCGAGACGGTCGGTACGGTGAAGTCCTACCTCGCCGAGCACGGTCTGGAGACGGGGCCGGCCTGAGGGCCCGCTAGCGGCTTGCCGGTGGAAGCTGGGATCCGGGATTCACGTGACGGTCAAAGAACTCGAGAATGCGCAGGAGCCGGTCTATGCGCTGAAGCGGTTCCCCTGTGCGCGATAGGTCGTGTCCCGCTCGTGGGTAACGCACGTACTCCACGGGCCTCCGCAAGACCATAAGCGTGCGGTACAGCATCTCCGATTGCGAGACCCCGGTACGCAGATCGCGGTCGGAATGCATGATCAGCAACGGGGTCTGAATCAGGTGAGCGTAGGTGATCGGCGACTCCGCACGCAGGATCTCGTAATCTTCCCACGGGTACGTGTCGAATTCCCACGGTACCAGCCGCCACGCGTTGCCTTCACCGAAGAAAGTGGCCAGGTCGTAGACCCCGCGCTGGGCAACGGCTGCCTTGAAGCGGTGGTCGCGGCCGACCAGGTAGGCGGTGAGGTAGCCGGCATAGCTGCCGCCGGTGACGACCATCCTGTCCTCGTCCACCTGGCCGAGCTGGACCACGGTGTCGACCGCGGTGAGCACGTCCCGCATCGGCCCCTCACCCCACTCCCGCTGGATCGCGAGCTTGAAATCGTGGCCGTACCCTCCGCTGCCCCGAGGATTCGTGTACAGCACGAAGTAACCGTTCGCGGCCAGCAGCTGAAACTCGAGCCACATCGTGGACTCGCCCGGTCCCCACATGGCATGGGGGCCACCATGGATTTCCAGCGCCAGCGGGTACCTTTTCCTTGAGTCGTAGTCAATGGGCTCGATCAGCCAGCCCTGGATGCGACGGCCGTCGTAACTTCGGTAGTAGAAGCCACGGTGAGCTTGGACGCGAACATCGGAGAGCCAGCCGGTATTCAGGTCGGTGACCCGGCGTTCGCCGTCACCTGCAGGGTCGGAGATGTAGATCTCCGATGGGTTCGCCGGCTCGGTCACCACGTAGGCAAGGCTCTCGCTCCCCAGGTCGAAGCCGAGTACTCCCCGCTCACCGGAGACCATCTGCCTGATCTCGCTATCGCTCACCCGGACACGGTAGATCGGCACCGTTCCGTGCGCGCCTGCCGTGAAGTAGATAGCGGCGCCATCGGGCGACCAGCGATACTGGCGCGCGCTGCGATCCAGCGCCCGGGTCAGCCAGGTCACCTCCACTGCTTCTTCGCCGCCGGGGAATTCGATCACGCCGATCTCGGTGTTGGCTGCCGACCGGTCCGCCGTGTCACGGCCTGCGAAAGCGATGCTGCTGCCGTCAGGTGACCAGGATGGCTCGGAGATGGCGCGCTCGGGGATATCGAGCTTTCGCGGTTCTCCTCCGTCCATGTCCATGACGTAGAGATCGGTCTTCACCGAGTAATCGGGCGGGATGTCCTCGGTGATCTTGGCGACGAAGGCGATTCTCTTACCGTCGGGCGAGAAGCTGGGGTCGCGGAAGTCGTAGGGACCGTCCGTCAGTCGGCGCGGTTTCTTCTCCTTGAGATCGATGATGTAGATGTGCGCCCAGCTCTCGATTGGGTTGAGCTGCCGCTCGCCCTGGAAGTCCAGCCGCGTGATGACGGCCGGCTCTTCGTTCTCAGCGTTCTTCGCAAGCCAGTTTCTTATCGCGTCGATCGACCCCCACATGGCCGTGTCGGCCGCCGCCCCCTCCACTGCGGCTATCGACGTGTCAGACTGGCCTGCCGCCGCCTCCAGCTCGCGGGTCGTCAGTTCGGAGCCGAACAGCAGCTTGTCCCCACCGGGCGACCAGACCGGGTCGAAGGCGCCGTTCTCCATTTCTGTGAGCGCCCGGGCTTCGCCCCCGTCGACGGGGATGATGTAAACCTGCGGGTCATCGCCACTGCGGTCTGACACAAAGGCGATCGTTGTGCCGTCGGGAGACCAAACCGGGTTCCGGTCACGAACCTTGCCGCGCGTGTGCTGGCGGGGTGGCCCGCCGCTCACATCAGTCAGCCAGATGTGGCTGTAGTAAGCGTTCTCGACCGAGTCGACTTGCGTGACCACAAAGGCGAGCTGCTGCCCGTCCGGTGAGAGGGCTACGCTGCTCGCCGTCCGAATTCGGTAGAGATCGTTCGCCTGGATGGGCCGCTTCACTTGAGCGGCGGCTTCGTAAGTCCAGGCGAAGAGGGTGAAGAGCGACAGGGCTGCGATGACTGAGCCGCGCAGGGTGCGGCTCGGTTCCGGGAGTTTGGACGATGCGTGCATGCTGTGACTCGGGCCGGGTTGTTTCGGCATCCGCAGGCAGCCCGTAGCCAGGGGCCGGCTAGCCGATCGGGCAGTAAACGTTCAGATGACCGCAGCGACTGCAGTGCCAACCCACCCATTCAGGTGGCAGGGCGGCATCGTTTCGACGGAGCGACCTGAAGCGCAGATGGTGGCCGCTGCGGCCCAGGACGGCGTGGCAACCTGGCAGCTGGCAACGAACGCGATGGCCGGGAGCGATGCACTCGGGGTAGAGCCACTCCCTCAGCATCACGGCCCGCTGGTTGATGCGATCTCTGATCATGACTGCTAAAATGTAAGGCGGCCGGGGCTTTCGGAAAGGGCCGCCCCCGGGGCTGCGACGATGCGCAGGATGCTCCTACTCACCGATGATCTTGAGGACGACTCGCTTAGGCCGTTGACCATCCCACTCTCCGTAAAACACTCTTTGCCACGGTCCAAGGTCCAGCTTCCCCCCGGTCACCGGAAGGGTCACCTCATGACCTATTGTCAGGTTGCGGAGGTGCGCCGCACCGTTGTCCTCGCCGGTCCGATTATGAAGGTAGTCATCGCCTCGCGCCGGATGCCCCTCCCAGGGGGCCAGATCGCCCTCCAGCCAGTCAAGGATGTCGCGGTGCAGCCCGGACTCGTTGTCGTTGACGAAGACCGATGCGGTGATGTGCATAGCGCTCACGAGGCACAGGCCTTCCCGCACGCCGCTCTCTCCTACCTCGTCTTCGACCCAGGGAGTGATGTGAACGATCTCCTGGCGCCCCTTGGTACTGAACGTCCTGTATGCCGTGTGCGATTTCATCGGCCTCCCTCGCTGCTGATGCGTCTACTGGTGTGGCTACCGCCGTCCGCGCGTTACGAGCCCCCGAGCGCGCGCCCGTGCTCCTGCAGGTAGGCGCGTGCCGTTTCACGCCGCGCCGGTAGCGCTCGCCCGTGGTCGATGTACTCGGGCCGGGACGCTGCTGCATCGAGCGTGTAGGCGTCCAGGAACCGCTGAAAGAGCTCGACCGCCAGTTCCATACGACCCAGGCGGTCGTAAGACTGCGCGGCGGCGGACAGGCCGAGAAGATGCTCAGGGACCTCCGCCAGGATGGTGTCGGCTTGCGCCAGGGCGTCCTCAGGCTGCTCAGCCGCCAACATCAGGAGGGCCAGGTGGTACCTGGCGTCGAGGTCGAGCATATCGAGATCCTCGTAGGCGGCGATCGCCATGGGGATGGACCGCCGCGCGGTTGCGTCGTCGCCCGTCTCGTATGCGGCCATCGCGTGGTTGAACAGTTCGTCGGCGGCGGCCCGTGGTGACAGGGTTGCCGGGGCCCCTGCAGTTCCCGCCTCGATATCGGTGATGGAGATGCGCTGGGACGGGACGGCATCGGTGCCCGCCCCGCCTCTCCCGTACTGCAGGAAGGCATAGATAGCGGCTAGGGCGACGAGCGCCAGCCCGAAGGCTCGCAGCCCGGGGAGGCCACGCCTGCCGCCCTTCGTCTTGGCATCCGGCGATAGCGCGGCACCGCATTTCCGGCAGAACCGATCGCTGGCATCGCTTGGAGTTCCGCAGCTGGGACAACGAAGCTGCTCTCCGGCTGGTTTTCTGGTGCGTTCCTTACTCATACGTTGTTGAACCGCCGCGCTGGGTGTTGCGTTGGGATATGAACGGGCGATAATCTAGGGGCGGTTTACAAGGCGGGGAAGGGCGGACTCAACGGTTGTTACCTTCAGAACCAGAATCCACACAACAGCATTGTCCAGCTTCGGCAAGTACTTTCTCCCGGGACCGACCGAGGTCAGACCTGAAATCTTGGGTGCGATGGTACGGCCGGTCATCGGTCACCGTGGCCGGGAGATGGAAGCGTTGATGGAGCGCGTCGCGCCACGGTTACGGCATCTGTTCCGGACCGAGCGGCCGGTGTACGTGTCGACATCGTCTGCCACGGGTCTGATGGAAGCGGCTATCCGCAACTGTGTGAGTCTGCGGGTCCTGTCGCTGGTGTGCGGCGCCTTCAGCGAGCGCTTCTACAGGATCGCCCGGGCCTGCGGTAGAGAAGCGGACCGCCTCGATGTCGAGCTCGGCGAGTCCAACGAACCGGATCGGTTGGTGGACGCGCTTGCGCGTAGAGAGTATGATGCGGTCACGGTCGTTCACTCCGAGACCTCGACGGGGGTGCTCAACCCGCTGCGAGAAATCGCGGCGGCCGTGCGCGAGGTATCGCCGGACAGTCTGGTCCTTGTGGACTGCGTGACCTCTCTGGCGGCGGCGCCGCTTGAGGTCGACGCCTGGCGGCTCGACTTCGCCCTCACCGGTTCGCAGAAGGGCATGGCACTGCCGCCGGGCCTCGCCTTCGGGGCAGCCTCACAGGGTGCCTACGATCGATCGCTGGGGGCCGCGGACCGGGGGCTCTACTTCAGCTTCGAGGCGTTCGAGGCGGCGGTCGCAAGCAACCAGACGTCGAATACGCCTGCCGTATCGCTGCTGTACGCGCTCGATGCCCAGCTCGAGCTGATCGAGGCGGAGGGATTGGAAGCGCGCTGGGCCCGGCATCGGGCCATGGCGGAGCGTACCTGGCGATGGGTCGACGAAATGCGCGCGCGCCACGGCGTCGACCTGCAGGTGCTTGCGGCGGAAGACCGACGTTCGCCTTCGGTGACTTGCGTCGTTCTGCCGGATGAGCTGAACGGTGTCGAGATCACACGTCGCACGGCGGAGCTCGGATACACTATCGCGTCGGGCTACGGGAGGCTCAAGGAGAAGGCCTTTCGCATTGGCCATATGGGTGATCATACTATGGGTGAACTGGAGGCGCTTCTCGAGGTTCTTGCTTCCGTGATAGTAGATAAACGCTAAGAAACGGAGATGGTCGTGTCAGAATACAGCTTCCGCGTGCTGCTCGCTGATGAGATCGCGCCCGAAGGCGTTCGGGTACTCGAGGAGACCGAGCGTCTGCAGGTCGACGACCGGGCGGGGATCAGCGCTTCCGAGCTCGTGTCGGTCATCGGCGGTTACGATGCTCTGATAGTGCGTAGCCGGACGAAGGTCACTGCCGAAATCCTCGAGGCTGGCAACCGCCTCAAGGTTGTGGGCAGAGCGGGACTCGGAGTCGACAACATCGACGTTGATGTCGCGCGCCGGCGTGGAATCCGGGTGCTGAACGCGCAAAGTGGCAACGTGATCTCTGCGGCGGAGCACACGCTCGCTCTCATGCTGGCCCTCGCCCGCCGCATACCTCAGGCCGACGCGTCTCTCAGAAAGGGGGAGTGGGAGCGCAGCCGCTTCAGAGGGATCGAGCTGCACGGCAAGACCCTGGGTCTGGTCGGCGCGGGACGTATCGGTTCCGAGGTGGCCAGGCGCGCCTCGGCGTTCGGGATGCAGGTAGTAGTGTATGATCCCTATTTACCTGTGGAACGTGCCAGGGACATGGGCGCGGAGCTGACGACGCTGGACGATCTGCTCCGGCGGGCTGATCTGATCACGGTTCACGTTCCGCTCACCGACGAGACGCGCGGGCTCATCGGCGCTGAAGCGATCGCCGCGATGAAGCCCACGGCCTACCTGATCAACGCTGCCCGGGGAGGCGTACTGGATGAGATGGCGCTGGCGGCGGCGCTCGAGAGCGGGAAGCTGGCGGGCGCCGCCCTGGATGTGTTCGAAGAGGAGCCGGTGCGGGCGGATCACCCCTTGTTGAGCTTCGAGAACGTCGTTGCGGTGCCGCACCTCGGCGCCGCGACGAAGGAAGCGCAGGCGAACTCGGGGCTCGAGATCTGCAAGGCCGTACGGGACGCGCTGATCGCCAGTGATACTCGCTCCGCCGTGAACGTGTCGTAACTGGCGGTTCATTCGTACGCCCGGTTGGTCTGCACGCACCGAGCATACACTGCGAGAGAATTGGCGTTGTGCGATGTACTATGGTCAGGGGGTCACCCCCTTCGATCCGGCCACGGTGGAGGGGATAACGTCTAGCCGGCTACTTTGTTACTCGCCGGAGGAATACTCGCCCGGTTCCGGCGCACCTGTGCGGGCACGACCCTCCAGCGGTCCGTAAACAGCCGCTGCCCAGATCTCTTCAGCCAGCCACTCGATCCGCCTCCGCGCCTTGTCCAGCTCCTCACGCGGCGTGGTTGTGCCGCCCTGGCTGAGAGTTCTGGCGAGCAGCACGATTTCATCCAACCGCTCTCTCAGCTCATGATTTCGCCGCCGGTCGCCACTCGCAGGGTAATTTCCCCGGGTTTCAGACATTACCTTATCTCCTCACGCCGTGCTTGGTGATTATCTCCAGTGTCTTGTCGATGGGCAGCGCTTCGACGGTGCCGCGATGGCCGCTCACCGTGACAGCCTTGAACAGCGAGTTGTAGATCGCCTCCTCGGTGGTCTCCACAACCGCCTGGAAGAGCGGTGACATCCCCGGGTTGGGCAGGTCGGCGGTCGAGAGCGGCTCCCTCCTCGTGCCATCCCGTCGCCTCACGGACTCAGCGGTCGAGAAAGCGATGACGTAGTCACCGCTTCCGTTCGTGCTGGGCGAGCCGGTTCGAGCCAGCCCATGGATCGCACGGGCTGCCAGACGTTCGAGGTTGCGGTGGGAGAGTGGAGCGTCGGTCGCGACGACTATCATGATGGACCCGTCGCCGGGGTCTCGTTCGGCTCCCGCTTCCTCGGACTCGACGTAGTCGCGGAAGATATAGCGGCCCAGCTCTATGCCGACCGGCGCCCCGAGGATTTGGAGCGTACCGCCGAAGTTGCTTTGGACCAGGACGCCGACGGTCCAGCCTCCCAGCGCTTCTGGTAGCACGCGCGAGCTGGTGCCGATCCCGCCTTTCCAGCCGAAGGCGCGCGTGCCCGTTCCGGCACCCACCGCCCCCTCGGCCACCGGGCCGGAACTGGCGGATTCCAGGGCGCTGATGACGTGCTCCGCCAGGATCGGGCGGGCGCGGATGTCGTTCAGGAAGCCGTCGTTGGTTTCGCCCACAACCGGGTTGATCGACCGTACTGTCTCCATATCCGGCTGACGGAGCAAGTACTCCGCCAGGGCATCGGCGACGCGCCAGACGCAAAGCGTACAGGTGAGAGCGATGGGGGTCTCCAGTTCGCCCAGCTCCTGCACCTGTGTCGAGCCCACCAGCTTCCCGAAAGCGTTGGCAACGTAGATGGCGGCCGGAACCCGTTCCCTGTAGACATTGCCTCCGTGAGGCACGATGACGGTGACGCCGGTGCGGATCGAGTCGCCCTCCCAAACGGTTGTCTGTCCTACCCGGACGCCGGCGACGTCGGTGATCGCGTTGAGCCCTCCGGGCTGGAAGATTCCCGGGGCGATGCCGAGCTCCCGTGCCCGTGGTCGATTGTTCTGGGCGATTACCTCTGTTGCCATAAGCGTCATGAAGATCAGGATCGCGAACGCGCAAAGCAGACGTGCGGCGCGCAATGGCATGGCAGTCGAGAAGACGATCATCGACGCTGGATTCCGGAACGCACTCTCTCAGGTTCGACTACTCGCCCTGGAGGCGAGCTCTGGCCTTCACGGCCAGGTCTGGCTTCTTGGTGATGATGCCGTCTACACCCCAGCCAAGCAACCTGTCCATGTCGGCTTCGCTGTCGACGGTCCAAACGTGGATGCGCATCCCCAGTTCGTGCACCCGCTCCACCAGTCGCGGCGTCACCACGCGCAAGCCCCAGTGCGTCTCGGGCACCTGCAGGGCATCCACCTTCGCTCCCCAGAGGCCGTCGAGTCGCGTCCAGTGGAGCAGGATGAAGACGAGCATCTGGTCCATGGCGATGCTGCGAGGTCCCGAGTAGCCGCGCAGCGCTGGGGCGCGTTGCCAGGAGTACCAAGAGGCGAGCAAGACACGGTCGCTGGCGCCATGTTCGTCGATGAGGCGGCGCGTGGCCCGGGCGACACGTCGTTCCTTGATGTCGAGGTTGAAGCGTGCCTCGGGAAACGCCTCGAGCGCTTCCGCCAGCGTCATCACTCGCTGGCCCCTGCCCCGGTAAGGGAATGATATGCCACCGTCAGGCGACCAGCGGTACCCGGCGTCAAAGCCCCTTAACTCGTCGAGAGTGTATTGATTGAGAGGGCCACGGCCGTCCGTGTTCTCCGAGAGGTCGCCGCTGTGATGCAGGACGGGGTGTCGGTCTCGGGATAGATAGACGTCAGCCTCGATCGCGTCCGCGCCCTGCTCGAGTGCCAGGCGAACGGCATCGAGGGTGTGCTCGGGCGCGTAGCCCGAAGCGCCGCGGTGCGCCATCACCAGAGGCTCGCCGGAGAAGAAGGTGTGCGGCATGTATGCAAGTATCGGAATACCGAGCAGTAGAACAATAGAGCAATCGATCAAGAGAGCAAGAGAGCAAGACGGCAACCCCCCTTAGTACTTGGGCATGGATGGGTCGACTTCGTCCGACCAGGCCAGCAGGCCGCCCGTCAGGTTGCAGGCCCGTCGGAAACCCGCTTCCTGCAACAGCCGTACGGCGCGCGCGCTTCGCGCGCCGCTCCTGCAAAGCACGACGATATCCTCCGTGCTGTCCAGCCTGTTCATCTGGCCGGGTAACGACGCCAACGGGATCAGCTCCGCCGTTTCAAGGTTGCAGATGTTCCACTCGTGTGGTTCTCTCACGTCGATGATTCGAATCGGATCACCAGCATCGAGACGAGCTTTCAGATCGGTGGCCGTGATAGTAGGCACCTCTCCCTGAAGAACCTGCTGTTCCAGCGCCGCCTCGGTCACCCCGCAGAACGCTTCGTAGTCGATCAACTCGTGGATGGTGGGATTCTCCCCGCAGATCGGGCAATCCGGATCCTTGCGCAGGCGCAACTCACGGAACCTCATGCGTAGGGAATCGAAGAGAAGCAGGCGACCGATGAGCGGCTCACCCTGACCGAGTATCAACTTGACCGTCTCGTTGGCCTGCATGGCGCCGACTATGCCGGGCAATACGCCGAGAACACCCCCCTCGGCGCACGAGGGAACGAGGCCCGGCGGTGGCGGCTCACGGAACAGGCAGCGGTAACACGGCCCCTCACGGGCATAGAAGACCGATACCTGGCCTTCGAACCTGAAGATCGAGCCGTACACGTTCGGTTTCCCCAGAAGCACGCAGGCATCGTTCACGAGGTATCGCGTCGGAAAGTTATCCGACCCGTCCACGATGATGTCGTAGTCTTTCAGTATTTCCGGGGCGTTGCCGGACTGGAGCCGAACCTCATGCCCCTCGACGGCGATCTCCGGGTTTATGTCGAGCAGGCGCTCGCGCGCTGAGGCCAGCTTGGAGCGCCCGACATCCCCGGTGCCGTGGATGATCTGACGTTGGAGATTGCTGTAGTCGACGACATCGAAGTCCACCAGCCCGAGTGTCCCGACACCGGCCGCCGCCAGGTACAGCGATGCGGGCGAGCCCAGGCCGCCGGCGCCGATGAGGAGAACGCGGGCTTGCTTGAGCTTCTTCTGCCCCTCGAGCCCCACCTCGGGCATGATGATGTGGCGGGCGTAGCGCCGGATTTCGTCGCGGCTGAGCTCCGCTTGATCTGCCCCCAAGGCCGTTGCGACACCGCCGGCGATGGACGGGACGATTCTGATCTCGTCGCCGTCTCCCACGCCGGTCTCCTCCCCATCTTCAAGGTAGCGAATATCCTCGTCGTTGAGATAGATGTTGACGAAGCTGCGCAGACTCCCGTCTTCCGTGTAGAGGTGCCGCTTGAGCGCCGAGTGGCGACTTGTCAGCTGGCCAAGCGCTTGTGCCACGGTGCCCGCCTCGACCTCTATCGTATCCCGCCCCTCGGTGTACTGCCTCAGGGGTGTAGGTACTATGACTGAGATGGTCTTCATCGGTCTTGCGTCCCTATTGTCGCTCGATTCTCATCCTTCACCAACAAGGATATGAAACCCCGTCGATCGTCAGAGAGTCGCCAGGCCTCGACACGGGCCATACGCCGGTTCTCGACGCTGGCGATTAGATAGATATACCAGGGCCAGGCATGCTCCCGGTCGAAAGCCGAAGGCACGGGCGCAGCGTCCGGGTGAGAGTGGTAGTATCCAACAACCTGGACGTTCGCCGCCTCGGCCCGGCGCTCGAGTTCCACAACGGCACCTGGCCCGATCAAATAGCGCCGGCGGCGCTCCTCCTCTCGAGCGTTCGCGAGCGATACGGCGTCCGCGACCTCGATGGCGCGCTCGTCCCGAACCAGGCCGAGCAGGCCGCCACAGGCCTCATCAGGATAGGCGCCTTCCACGTGCGCCTGAATCTTCGCCAGGATGTGTCGGCTCAGGATCAGGTGTATTCTCCCATCGGTGACTTCCCGTGAGCGCGCTTCTTTCATCGTTCTGCCGACCACAGTCCCAAGCTGGAATAGCGCATCCCGCTGTCGGGAAAAATGGCTACGACGCGTCCTTCGCCAAGTTCCGCCGCGATGGTTCGGGCGACGAACGCCGCGGCACCCGATGACGGGCCTACCAACAGTCCGAGCTCACGCGCCAGCTGTCGCGTCATGTCGTAGGCATCCTCAGTCCGCACCCGCTGCGTGCGAGTTGGGATGGCCGGGTCGTAGAGACCGGGAACGATAGAGGTAGGCAGGTGCTTGAGCCCCTCGATCCCGTGAAACCCGTCGTCCGGCTCGACGGCGATGAGCTGAACGCCGGGGTTGCGCTCCTTCAGGTAGCGTCCGCTGCCCATCAAAGTTCCGGTTGTGCCCAATCCGCAGACCAGGTGAGTGATCCTGCCTCGTGTCTGCCACCATATCTCCGGGCCGGTCGTCTCGTAGTGGGCCCGTGCATTGGCCGGGTTGCTGTACTGGTCGGCGTAGAAATATCGATCCGATCTCTCGACGGCCAGCTGGCGGGCGCGCAAGATGGCGCCGTCCGAGCCCTCCAAAGGGTCCGTCTCGAAAACTTCAGCCCCGTACGCATGGAGCAGTGCCTTGCGCTCCTCGCCGGCGTTCGCCGGTAGGCAAATTGTTACGCCGAACCCGCGGGTAGCGCCCAACATGGCGTAGGCGATGGCGGTGTTGCCGGAGCTGGCGTCCAGCAGGCGCTTACCCGGAAGCTCGCCCGCCAGCTCGGCATCGAGGACGATGGCGCGGGCGGCGCGGTCCTTTACGGAACCTCCCGGGTTCAGCCACTCGGCCTTTGCCAGTACGCCGATTTGGGGAGGGAGCCCGGGCAGCGGCAGCGGAACGAGCGGGGTTCCGCCGATCAGTTCTGTGATCCCCTGCGGCGACCTGTCACCAATTTTCCTGCGCAGGCGGGCTTCCAGCGACCGCCTGAGGCCTGACTGACTTACGGCTA